>OGYR01000102.1_pt1 | contig 78046 bp, 65 predicted proteins | sample 1576661 | NCBI WGS metagenome assembly OGYR01 (sample SAMEA3541490, study PRJEB24748) | human gut metagenome | biome: human gut; feature: human-associated habitat; material: faeces | place: China | collected 2012
TGCTTCAAAGAATTTGCCGCCGTCTGTTTATTCTGGAACTTTTTTGTTCTCTAGTATTCCTGTAATATTACTTATCACGAAAAGGGGCGACACATTTGATGCGCAACCCCTTTCTCTGTATCTGTCAGCCTGCAGCCTGATCCTTCTGCTCCGATGCAGTCTGCCGTGCCAGATTCTTGTTTGCGGTGGAGAGCATCAGCTTGATACGGTTGAGCTGGTTTACCTCGCTGGCACCCGGATCGTAATCGATGGCCACGATATTGGAACCCGGATAGCGGTGACGCAGTTCCTTGATGACGCCCTTGCCGACCACATGGTTCGGCAGGCAGGCGAACGGCTGCGTGCAGACGATGTTCGGTGTTCCGGTGTGGATCAGCTCTAACATCTCACCGGTTAAGAACCAGCCCTCGCCGGTCTGGTTGCCCTCGGATACAATGTCTCTTGCATATCTGGCAAGATCATCGATGTGCGCAGGTGCAGTAAAGTGCCTGCTCTTTGTGAATTCATCTCTTGCAGCGCTGCGCAGCCACTCAAAGAAATTGATGCCCAGACGGCCGATCTTCTTGGACTTCTGGCTCATGCCGAGATTGTCTGCTTTAAAGCCCGTATTGTAGAAGCAGTAGAGCAGGAAATCGGTCAGATCCGGTACAACGGCCTCTGCACCCTCGGATTCGAGAAGCTCCACCAGATGATTGTTGGCAGCCGGATGGAACTTGACAAGAATCTCGCCGACAACGCCGACGCGCGGTTTCTTGATGTCTTTGCGCGGAAGGTTGTCAAAATCGCGGATGATCTCGCGGCACATTTTCTTGAACTTGCCGTGGGAGAGCATCTTTTTCTGGGTAATAAAGGCGATAACCTCTTTTTTCCATTTCTCGTGCAACTCGTCCGTTGATCCGGCAACCGCCTCGTAAGGGCGCGTTGCGTAGACGCAGCGCATGAAGATATCGCCAAACTCCAACGCGTAGAGTCCGTGCTGGATCAGTGGCAGTGTCAGCTTAAAGCCCGGGTTCTTCTCCAGACCGCTCAGATTGATCGAGATGACCGGAACGTCCGGATAGCCGGCTTTTTCTAGTGCACGCCGGATGAAGCCGATGTAATTGCTGGCGCGGCAGCCGCCGCCGGTCTGGGAGATTAAGACCGCGGTGCGCGACATATCATAACCGCCGGACATCACGGCCGCCATCAGCTGGCCAACCACGATCAGGGACGGGTAGCAGGCGTCATTGTTGACGTACTTTAAGCCGACATCCACGCAGGTGCGGCTGTCCACATCCGGAACAACAAGGTTGTACCCGGCCGTCTGGAACGCCGGCTCCAACAGCTCAAAATGGATCGGTGACATCTGTGGGCAGAGGATGGTGTAATTCTTGCGCATTTCCTCCGTGAAGACGACGCGGTTGTAATTCGCCGGAACGATGGTGCGCTTCGTCTGCTTCTTCTCACGGACACGGATCGCCGAGATCAGGGAACGGATACGGATACGCGCCGCACCGAGGTTGTTGACCTCATCGATCTTTAAGCAGGTGTAGATCTTGCCGGACTTTGTCAGAATATCATTGACAGCGTCTGTCGTGACGGCGTCCAGACCGCAGCCGAAAGAATTCAGCTGGATGAGGTCGAGATCGTCTCTTGTCTTGACATAGTTCGCCGCAGCGTACAGTCTGGAGTGATACATCCACTGATCCATGACGATGAGCGGGCGCTCCACCGGCTGTAAGTGGGAGATGGAATCCTCCGTGAGCACGGCGATGCCGTAGGAGGTAATCAGCTCCGGAATACCGTGGTTGATCTCAGGGTCTACATGGTACGGACGGCCTGCGAGGACGATACCGCGTCTTCCGGTCTCCTTTAAATACTGTAAGACTTCCTCGCCTTTTTTCTGCATCTCCATCCGGCAGACGGCAAGCTCCTTCCAGCCTTCGGCAACCGCGTCGCGGATCTCGGATTCCGGAATCCCGAACTCCGACTGGCCAAAGGTCTTAATCAGCTGGGAGGAAAGCGTCTCCTCGCTGGCGAAAGACATAAACGGATTTAAGAACTTCACCTGACCGGAAGTGATCTCGTCCACGTTATTTTTGATATTTTCCGCGTAGGAGGTAACGATCGGACAGTTGTAGTGATTGTTGGAATCCGGGAATTCGTTGCGCTCATAAGGAATACACGGGTAGAAAATAAAATCGACGTTCTGGTGGATCAGCCATGTCACATGACCGTGTGCCAGCTTTGCCGGGTAGCACTCGGACTCGCTCGGGATGGAATCAATTCCAAGCTCGTAGATCTTGCGCGTCGACTGCGGGGAGAGTACCACGGAAAAACCGAGCTTCTTAAAGAAAGTTGCCCAGAACGGGTAGTTCTCGTACATATTTAAAACGCGCGGAATACCGACTGTGCCGCGTGCTGCTTCCTCGGCGGAAAGCGGGGTGTAGTCAAACAGGCGCTTGTTCTTGTATTCGTAGAGGTTTGGAATGTTGTCTTTATTTTTCTCCTTGCCGAGGCCGCGCTCACAGCGGTTGCCGGTGATATACTGGCGGTTATCGGAAAAGCGGTTGATTGTGAGGAGACAGTGGTTGGTACATCCCTGACATCTTGCCAGCTTTGTGTCGAAGGTCAGCGCATTGATCTGTTCGATGGAAAGCATGGAGGTCTGGTAGCCTGCCTCGTGACGCTCTCTGGCGATCAGTGCGGCACCGAAAGCACCCATGATGCCGGCAATATCCGGACGGACACATTCGACACCCGCAATTTTCTCAAAACTGCGCAGTACGGCATCGTTGTAAAACGTACCGCCCTGTACGACGATATTTTTCCCGAGCTGGCTTGCATCGGAAAGCTTGATTACCTTAAATAAAGCATTCTTGATGACAGAGTACGCAAGACCCGCAGAAATATCTGCAACGGATGCGCCCTCTTTCTGCGCCTGCTTTACTTTGGAATTCATAAATACGGTGCAGCGGGTTCCAAGATCGATCGGATTTTTGGCAAAAAGAGCCTCCTTTGCAAAATCCTGTACAGAGTAGTTGAGGGATTTTGCAAACGTCTCGATGAAAGAACCGCAGCCGGAGGAACAAGCCTCATTGAGCTGTACGGAATCCACCGTCTGATTCTTGATCTTGATACATTTCATATCCTGACCGCCGATGTCTAAGATACAGTCGACTTCCGGGTCGAAGAACGCGGCCGCATAGAAATGAGCCACCGTCTCAACCTCGCCGTCATCGAGCATCAAAGCGGCTTTTAACAGCGCTTCGCCGTATCCGGTGGAGCAGGAGTGGACGATCTTTGCCTTCGGTGGAAGGAGCGTATAGATCTCCTTGATGGAACGGATTGCCGTTGCAAGCGGACTTCCATTGTTATTGCTGTAGAAAGAATACAAAAGGGAACCGTCCTCGCCGACTAAGGCAATCTTGGTCGTGGTGGAACCTGCATCGATGCCCAGATAGCAGTTGCCCTCATAAGTGGAGAAATCTGCGGACCTGACATTGTGTCCGTCGTGGCGCGCACGGAAAGCGTCGTACTCTTCCTGGCTGGCAAACAGAGGATCCATACGGGCAACCTCAAATTCCATCTTGATGCCGTGTGAGAGCCGGTCGCGGAGAGAGACGAGCGTGGTCGTCTCACCCGGCTTGTAATTTAAAGCGGAACCGATCGCAGCAAACAGATGGGAATTCTCCGGTGTGATGGCGTGTTCGTCGTCCAGATTCAAGGTGCGGATAAAAGCAGCCTTGAGCTCGGAAAGGAAGTGAAGCGGACCTCCGAGAAAGGCAACATGACCGCGGATCGGCTTACCGCAGGCAAGACCGCTGATCGTCTGATTGACCACTGCCTGGAAAATGGAGGCAGAGAGATCCTCTCTGGTAGCACCCTCGTTGATTAACGGCTGGATATCGGTCTTGGCAAAGACACCGCAACGCGCAGCGATCGGGTAGATGGCCTTGTAATTCTTGGCGTATTCATTCAGACCTGTCGCATCCGTCTGGATGAGGGATGCCATCTGGTCGATAAAAGAACCGGTACCGCCGGCACAGATGCCGTTCATACGCTGCTCGACATTGCCGCCCTCAAAATAGATGATCTTGGCATCCTCACCACCGAGCTCGATGGCAACATCGGTCTGCGGTGCATAATGCTGCAGGGCAGTGGACACGGCGATCACTTCCTGGACAAACGGAACACCGAGATGCTTGGCGAGTGTCAGACCGCCGGAACCGGTAATCATCGGTGCAACAGCAAAGTCGCCGAGTGCATCGTAAGCTTTCTGGAGAAGGGAGGATAAGGTCTCCTGGATATTGGCAAAATGGCGCTCATAATCAGAGAAGAGCAGATGATCCTCCTGGTCTAAAATTGCGACCTTGACGGTTGTGGAACCGATGTCGATTCCCAATTTATGAAGTGTATTGTTTTCCATAATTCCCTCCATGGCTGTTTCTCGTAAAGTAAATACTTTAGCAGAGTAAAATATGTAAAAGATTTCTTCTTATTATAAATAGTGCCAATCTGGCGCTAAACACTCTACATTATACGACAGGATATGTCAAAAGACAATGTGCATTTTGCCGGAAAAGTATAAACTTTTTGTAAAGAAAAACCCCTCTGATTGACAAAGATTTCCCTGACCGATATACTGAAAAACGTAATGTCATTTTTGGAAAGGTCAGGGACAGAGTATATGAACTGGTTAAATAAATTAGAACGTAAATTCGGCAACTGGGCGATTCCCAATCTGATCGTGTGGCTGATCGGAGCTTACACGATCGGATTTGTCCTCTACCAGGTGAATCCGTCGATCATAGGACTTTTGATGTTGAGCCCGTATCACATCCTGCACGGACAGGTCTGGCGCTTGATTACCTGGGTGTTTATGCCCACAGACACGAATCTGGTGTATCTTCTCATTATGGCGCTTTTCTATTATCAGCTTGGAACGACACTGGAGCGCACATGGGGAACCTTCCGGTTTAACGTCTATATTTTCGGAGGTATGCTGTTTACCGTCATCGGAGCGTTTCTGCTGTACGGTATCATGTATCTTTTGAACGGCGGTGTGACGACGGAGATGCTTCTCATCGGAACGAGTTTCAGCACAAGTTACATCAACATGTCCATCTTCCTTGCGTTTGCATGTATGTATCCGGATATGCAGGTTCTTCTGATGTTCATTATCCCGATTAAGATGAAGTGGATGGCGGCTGTGTACGGCGTTCTGATTGCTTTAAGCTTTTTTGAGACCGGATGGGCGGGAAGAATGGCGATTTTTATGTCGCTCCTCAACTTTATTATTTTCTTCTTCTCCACCAGAAACCTCAAGCGCTATACGCCGCACGAGGTGCACAGGCGCCAGAAGTTTAAGGCAGACATGCGAAGACCGCAGGGATATGCGGGCGGTGCGAAGCACAAGTGTGCTGTCTGCGGCAGGACGGAACTTGACGATCCGACGCTGGAATTCCGTTTCTGCTCCAAGTGCGAGGGCAATTACGAATACTGTCAGGATCATCTGTTTACACATCAGCATATTCGGATGAGCTAGAAAGTATGAAAAAGAAAAAGGTGATACTTCGATTCCGCCAGCCGGCGGAGAAGAAGTATCACCTTTTTGTTTCTTTTAGGAGTAGAAATCTTTTAGCGCATCCATCCGTGCACTCAGATTGGAAAAAAGTGAGTCGACGATCGTGATGGCCGCCATGGATTCCACCACGACAACGGCGCGCGGAACGATGATCGGATCGTGGCGTCCCTTGATGTTGACCGAGATCTCCTCACCGGACTGATTGACGGTGCGCTGTGTGGCGGCGATGGAAGGGGTCGGCTTGATGGCAGCCCGGAGGATGATGTCGCTTCCGTCGCTCATGCCGCCTAAGATACCGCCGGCATGGTTGGTTGCTTTGGCAATCCTGCCGTCCTCACCGAGGACAAAGGCGTCGTTGTTGTTCTTGCCGGTCGCTTTTGCCACGTCAAATCCGTCCCCGATCTCAAAACCTTTGACGGCGCCGATGGACATGACCGCCTTGGCAAGGTTCGCATTAAGCTTCTCGAAGACCGGATCTCCGATACCGGCAGGCATTCCTTTTATGATACACTCCACGATGCCGCCGGAGGAATTTAACTCCGTCATGCAGGCATCCAGATAATTTTCAGCGTTCTCGGCCGCTTCGGCGTCCGGCATATAGAGTGGATTCTTTGTGACCTCGGAAAAATCAAAGTGCCCGGAAGATACGGCGATCGGGCCGATGGACTTTGTGTAGGTCATAAAGGTAATGCCGAGCTCGTTTAGAATCTTGACGGCGACGGCGCCTGCGGCGACGCGTCCGATGGTTTCCCGCCCGGAGGAGCGTCCGCCCCCACGGTAGTCGCGGAAGCCGTATTTCTGGTCGAATGTGTAATCGGCGTGACCGGGACGGTAATAGGAGGCGATCTCGCTGTAGTCTCTGGACTGCTGGTTGCGGTTGAAAACGACAAGCGAGATCGGGGTGCCGGTCGTCTTTCCTTCAAACACGCCGGAGAGGATCTCTACGCCATCGTCCTCCTTGCGCGGGGTCGCATATCTGGACTGACCGGGCTTGCGCCGGTCGAGAAACTTCTGGATATCGGCTTCACAGAGAGAAAGTCCCGCCGGACACCCGTCGATGACGACGCCGACGCCCTTTCCGTGAGATTCCCCCCAGGTTGTGATTTTAAAAAGAGTTCCCAATGTAGACCCTGCCATGTGATTCCCTCCTGCTTACATAATGATCTTTCTCGATTATAAAAGATTTGACTTTGCGCCGCAACAGAAATATGTTATGATTTGACGGAGCAGAAGTACCAGCAGGCGAGGAGAAGAATATTTCATGATAGAGAAATACCTTGTGAAAAAGATAACAGAGCCGGTGGACTGGAAGGTAACCGTGCCGGGATCAAAGAGCATGACGAACCGCGCGCTTCTTTTAGCAGCGCTGTCCGCCGGAACGGTGCGCGTGGAAGGCGTCCTGTTTTCCGATGATTCCAGACACTTTCTGGCGTGTCTTGTGTCGCTCGGCTTTGCAGTGCAGATAGAGGAAGAAAAAAAGTGCGTGACCGTGACGGGCTGCGGCGGCAGGATTCCCAGCAGGGAAGCGGTAATTGACGTCGGAAGCGCCGGGACAGCGGCGCGTTTCCTTGCGGCGATGCTCGGATTTTCAGACGGGTGTTATGAGATCCGCTGTTCAGCGCAGATGAAGCGGCGGCCGATGGCGGAGCTGTTCGAGCTGCTTTCCGGTGCGGGGGCGAAGATTACCTTCCTCGAGGAGGAAGGGCATCTTCCGGTGCGCATCGCAGGGTGCAGATCTGCCCGGGCAGATGAGACGGCAGGGGAGACGCCGCGGAGGCTCTCCCTTGACATTACGAAGAGCACGCAGTTTTTAAGCGCGCTGCTGCTGATTGCGCCGATGGTTCCGGAGGGGATGAAGATCCACATCACCAGCGAGAAGACGGACGGATCGTACATCCGTATCACACGGAAAATGATGCAGGAATTCGGAGTGAGTGTCACTTTTGACGGAAGAGACTACGAGGTGCCCGCGGAGGCTTCCTACCGGAAGGAGACTTATACGGTGGAACCGGATATGTCGGCAGCCTGCTATTTTTACGCGGCTGCGGCGGTGACCGACGGACGGGCGCTTGTGCGTCATGTGCATATGGACAACACACAGGGAGATCTGCGTTTTCTGGAAGTGTTGGAGCGCATGGGATGTAATGCGGATGATACGCCGGAGGGCGTCCGGGTAACGGGACCGGCGGACGGTGCGCTGCGGGGCATCACAGTCAATATGAACGATTTCTCCGATCAGGCACTGACTCTGGCGGCGATCGCGCCGTTTGCCGACGCGCCGGTGCGCATAGAGGGAATCGGACATATCCGCGGACAGGAATGCGACCGGATTCACGCGATACAGACGAATCTGACCGCGCTTGGCATCCGGTGTGAGGAGGAAGAGACGGCTGTCACGATCTATCCCGGCAGCCCCCACGGCGGAAACGTGGAGACATACGACGATCACCGTGTGGCGATGGCATTTTCCCTGGTCGGACTTAGAACCGACGGGATTGTCATTGAGAACCCGGCGTGCTGCCGCAAGACGTTTGAAAATTATTTTACCGTGTTAAGCGAACTGACTGGGAAGAAGACGGAGGCGTGAAGCAGCGCCGGCTTTGCATGAGTAATAAAAAGGAGACGAAAAACAGATGTATGAATTATTAAAACAGGAAGGACGCGCGAAGAGAGGCGTTTTCCATACGGTGCACGGAGATATCCAGACGCCGGTATTTATGAATGTGGGTACGGTGGCTGCCATCAAGGGAGCTGTCTCCACGGAAGATCTGGAACAGATCAAGTGTCAGGTGGAGTTGTCAAACACCTATCATCTGCATGTGCGTACCGGAGACAAGCTGATCAGGGAAGTGGGAGGACTGCACAAGTTTATGTCGTGGAATCGCCCGATTCTTACGGATTCCGGCGGATTCCAGGTGTTCTCACTGGCGGGGCTCCGCAAGATTAAGGAGGAGGGTGTCTATTTTCACTCGCATATTGATGGGGCAAAGATTTTCATGGGACCGGAGGAGAGCATGCAGATCCAGTCCAATCTCGGTTCCACGATCGCTATGGCGTTCGATGAATGTCCGCCGGCGCTTGCCGAGCGGAAATATGTGGAGGATTCCGTGGCACGGACGACACGTTGGCTGGAGCGCTGCAAGAACGAGATGCAGCGCCTCAATGGGCTGGAGGATACCGTGAACCGTCACCAGATGCTGTTCGGCATCAATCAGGGTGCCGTCTACACGGACATCCGGATCGACCATGCCAAGCGGATTTCCGAGCTGGATCTGGACGGCTATGCGGTCGGCGGACTTGCGGTCGGCGAGACACACGAGGAGATGTACCATGTGCTGGATGAGACCGTGCCTTATCTTCCGGTGAACAAGCCGACCTATCTCATGGGAGTCGGAACGCCGGCCAATATTCTGGAGGGAGTGGAGCGCGGCATTGACTTCTTCGACTGTGTTTATCCGTCCCGCAACGGCCGACATGGCCATGTATACACGAACCAGGGCAAGATCAACCTGTTCAACCAGAAGTACGAGAAGGATATGCGCCCGATCGAAGAGGGCTGCGGCTGCCCGACCTGCCGCCGCTACAGCAGAGCCTATATCCGCCATCTGCTCAAGGCAAAAGAGATGCTTGGCATGCGCTTATGTGTTCTGCACAATCTGTACTTCTACAACACGATGATGGAAGAGATCCGGGATGCGCTGGATGCCGGAAATTTTGCCTCCTACAAGGAAGAAAAGTTATACGGCATGGGACAGATCAACCGGGAAAAGGAAATGGCAAAGTAAAAGGGAAAAGGCTTGCCAAACGGCGAGGTTTTGTGTACAATACTTTCTAATGGGGTCAGACGACTTCGGACAAGTTTATGATTTTAGGAGGATATCAGATGTTTTCAATCTTAGCAACAGAGAGTGCGTCATCCGCTGGCTGGATCAGCATGGTGGTATGGCTGGTTATTTTATTTGCATTTATGTATTTCTTCATGGTGCGTCCGCAGAAGAAAGAGCAGCAGAAGAAGAACTCCATGCTTGCAGAGCTGGCAGTTGGAGATACAATCTTAACGACGAGCGGTTTCTACGGAACCGTGATCGACATTGCAGACGATACGGTGATCGTGGAGTTCGGTAGCAACAAGAACTGCCGCATCCCGATGCAGAAGGCAGCGATCTCCGCAGTTGAGAAGCCGGAAGATGTAACTGAATAAGAAGATTTTTAAGAGGGATAGTATATAAAATGTATTATCCCTTTTCTTTTTGAGAGAGTATTACGGAGAGCGAGGAGAGATTGGCCGGATGAAAAGTAAAAAGAATACGCTTGTTTCATGTGCCGCTGTCGGCTGTGTGACAACTGCCATTTTTCTGCTGTTGTGCATCATAAAGGGCATCTATCCGTTTGGAACTGCCACGCTTGACACTGTGGATTTTCAGTCCCAGTGGATTCCGGCATATTACCATGTCTGGGATGTGCTGCACGGAGACGGCAGCGCTTTTTTTGACTGGAGAGTTGGCGGCGGAAATAATTTTGCGGGAGTGAGCGCGCAGTTTTCTCTGCTTAGCCCGTTTAACCTGTTCTTTCTCTTTGTGAAAAGAAGCTGGATTGAAAAATCCATGATTGTATTTATTATAATCAAGCTGCTTGCCATGGGCTATAGTATGCGCTGGTTTTTAAAAGAGCAGGTTCTTGGGGAAGAGCGTTACGGAGTCTATATTCTGGCGGGAAGTGTGGGGTATGCCGTAAACGGCTATACGCTTTTGTACTACGGCATGGGCTGGCTGGATGTGGCGGCGATTCTGCCGTTACTGTGTTATTTTTTCTGCGGGATGGCGGAGCGGGAAGGGGACTGGCGTCCCGGGAAAAATACGCTCGGCTATATCGTCTGCCTGACGCTGGTATTCATCATCAATATTCCGCAGGCGTACATGATGTGTTTTTTCCTGATCGTGTTTGCGGGGGGATATTTTTTCCTGAAACGACAGGACCAGCCGCTAAAAAAGAACGGCATTTTAAAATTCGGGCTGACTTCTTTACTGTCGCTTGGAATTGCGGCGGTAATATTTCTGCCGGCAGCGAGGGCAATGCTTGGTTCCTACCGGCTGTCGGGCGAGGAGTACCGGGGAATCTCCGGCTATTTTCTGCTGCTTCGGCAGGACGGAATGGACGCGGTGTGGAAATGGGTGATTCTTGGCAGCGTGGCGGTTCCGCTGCTGTTCTTCGTCATTTCTGGCAGACGGAAGCGGGAGCACATCTGGCAGTGGTATCTGGTGGCGGCGATGGTGCTGCCGGTTTTCTTCGAGGCGGTCAATCTCATCTGGCACCGCGGGACGTATGTGTGCTTCCCGATGCGATATGGTTATATGCTGGTGTTTGCCGTGATTTGTATGGCAGCGGCGCGCGTGCCGGATTTTGTGGGAGATAGCCGCGTGCGGCGGAACATTTTATATGCGTTCCTGGAAATCTGGTGCGTGCAGATGGTGGCGCTCGGCATCGCTTTGATACAGCCGGAGCCGCACATGGACGAGACGGATTTTGTCGGGGATGCCACGGAAATCGGTCAGCCGCTTGCCGGGAAAACCGATATTTTCCACAAGGCAAAGCTGGAGGACGGAGCGATTGACAACAATTATCCGCTGATCGCAGAGAGCACCTCCTACTCTAACTATCTGCATCTGATGACATCGGAGCAGATCGGGATGAACACGCTGCTCGGGTATTCCCAGGTGTGGACCAGATTAAGTGACACGGGCGGAACCCTCGCGTCCGATATCATGCTGGGATACCGCTACTATGTGGCGTCCAAAGCGGGCTCGTGGGGAAAAGACACGGCGGAGGATTTTCTTTGGCCGCTTGCGGAGACCGAAAAGTTTACGCTGTGGGAAAATGCGTCCGTCGGGGACAGGGCATTTTTTATCACAAAGGCGAACTATGAAGCGTATGCAGCCACGGAAGCGTACACGGAGAATGTGTTTGAGAACCAGAACCGGTTGTCGGAGCTGCTCTTTCACACAACTCCCATCGACTGGGAAAAAGAGACCTATGCGGATGATGAGACCGGAGCGGAATTATCGTACCGGTTTCACGCAGACGGAAAGCAGATCCTATATCTCTATGGAAAGGATCTGCAGCAGGCAGAAATTACGGTAAACGGAAAGAGGCTCTACGTCCCGGATTACAATGATCTGTACAATGAGAGCTATCCTGCAACCGGCAATGGGGGAATCCTCTCCATCGGGTGTTTTTCGGACGAAGACATCACGGTAGATATCCGCCAGTCCGTCGGGAACAGCGGCGCAGAGAGAGCGGTGTTCTTCGGACTCCTCGATCCGCAGGAACTGCTGGAGGCGGTGGATACGGCGGGAAGGTCGGTTACATATGAACTGGATCGGGATTCCTGTAAGCTCACCGTCGAATCGGCGGGAGAGGAGTATCTGATGCTTCCAATCAATGCGGATGGCGGATGGCATTGTACGGTAAACGGAGAGGAGCGGGCCATAAGCCGGCTCGCGGGCAATCTGATGCTCGTGCCGCTTGACGAGGGTACGAATGAGATTACGCTTTGTTATGTGCCGCGGGGAATGAAAAAGGGCGCGGCGGTGACGGGCATGGCACTGATGCTTCTGGCTGGCTGGGGCTTTCTCTCGCGTCTGCTTCGGAGAAAAAGTGTCCTGGATAAAATCTACGCCGGACTTGGCTGTGCCGCCGCAGGTATTTTTGCGGTGGTCTATGCCGGATTTCTGCTGGTCGTCTATGTGATTCCGGTGGTGTATACGATATATTTAAGATGGATCTGAGGTAACAGAATGGAAAAATTACAAGCGAGAAAAAAAGTATATTTGTGGCTGCTGATTTTATTGAGCCTTTGCGCGCTGATCCCGTTAGCCGTACTCTCGAAGTACAATCATCAGTCGGGGGATGACTATGGTTATGCCTACCGCACCTTCCAGATCTGGCGGGAGACACATTCTTTCTGGAATGTGATAAAAGAAGCGTTTGCCACATCAGCGGAGTTCTATCAGAAGTGGCAGGGGCTTTATGCATCGGCGGTTCTGCTGGCGCTGGAACCGGGAATTTTCGGCGACAAATATTACGCGCTGACCGGAATCTTGCTGCTCGCAATTATTGTGGGGGCAAACTGCGCGGGTACGGTTTATATCTTTCACCGCAAATGCGGCTGCCCGAGACTGGAGGGATTTGCTGCCGGCTGTGTCATGTCGTTTCTTATGATCGAATGGATGCCCTCCGCCCTGCAGGGATTGTACTGGTATAACGGCGCGATGAATTATGTATTCTTCCATGCGGTGCTATTATTGTTGTTGTGTGTGCTGCTCAGCCTTGCCGGGGAGCACCCGCGGAGAAAAGCAGGCAGGACGGTGCTTGCGGTGCTGCTTGCGGTGCTGCTTGCCGGCGGGAATCACGTGACCGCATTTATGGGTATACTGCTGATTGTCGGATTTGGAATATTTGCTGCGGTAAAAAAGCGGCGGCAGAACCTGATCTGCTGCGTCATAACGCTTGCGGCTATGGTGGCGGGATTCCTTTTTAATGTGACGTCGCCGGGCACCAGAATCCGGCAGTCGTATTTTTCCGACAGACCCGGTGTGGCGGGAACGATTGTTACCGCGGTAAAAACCGGAATTGCATGCATCAACAGCTGGATGGGACTTGCAGTCATTGTCACGGCGGTCCTGCTGCTTCCGGTGCTTCTTCCCCTGGTAAAGAAGATACGCGGACAGTATGGATTTTCGTTCCGCTATCCGCTGCTTGTCTTTGTGCTGTCGGTTGCCTGGCTGTGCGCAATGTTCTGTCCGCCCATCTACGCGATGGGAACGCCGGGGGACGTCCGGCTGACCAACGTGGTATATTTTTCCTTCGTCTGGCTGTTTGTGTTAAATGAAGCCTATCTGTGCGGATGGGCGGTCACAAGACTGGAGGCGTCCGGGGCGGCAGCACTGTCCGGGGCTGCAGGAGAATTTCCGGGCAGTTTTTTGATCACGGCTGCTGTCCTTGCGGTGGGAATGATAATCGGATGCGGGGAAAATATGACCGCATGGCAGGCATACCTGCTGATCCGCAGCGGCGAGGCACAGGAATATTCGGCGGAGGCTGATGAGCGCTACGCCGTTTTGTGTGATTCTGCGGGGGAAGACGTGGTGTTAAAGGCGTATACCGCAAAGCCGTGGATGCTTTTCCTTGACGATATTACAGAGGAGAAAAGCGACTGGAGAAATGAATATATGCGTGTCTATTTTGGACTGAACAGCGTTGTGTTAGAGCAGACGGAATGAGACGGCAGAAGGGAGCAGCGGACACAAAAGGCAGACTGCTCCTTTTTCATAAGACCCGGTTATAGGGAGTATGAAAAAGAAAAATGGATTCAGAGGTTGCATTGTTTCCCGAGATACATTATTATAGAATTTATATACTGTCTGTTAGTAATGTACTAAAGTCAATACAAGACGGATTCCTGCATGGCAGGAAGAAAAGAGGGATTAGAGAGATGGAATATAAGGTAGGCGTGATTTCCGGCGACGGGATCGGACCGGAGATCGTAACAGAGGCAAAGAAAGTTCTGGATCAGATTGGAAAGACCTACGGACATGTGTTCCGCTATGAAGAGATTCTGATGGGAGGCTGCTCCATTGACGCGACGGGTGAGCCGCTCACGGATGCGGCGATCGCTTCCGCGAAGGCTTCCGATGCGGTGCTGATGGGATCGATCGGCGGCAACACATCGACTTCGCCGTGGTATCAGCTGCCGCCGGAGAAGAGACCGGAGGCGGGACTTTTAAAGCTCCGCAAGGCGCTGAACCTGTTTGCCAACTTAAGACCGGCATATTTATATGAAGAATTAAAAGCCGCATGCCCGCTTCGGGACGACATCATCGGGGACGGATTTGACATGATGATTATGCGGGAGCTGACCGGCGGACTGTATTTCGGAGCGCGCAAGACCGAGGAAGTGGACGGTGTGCTGACAGCGACGGATACGCTGACCTACAATGAGAACGAGATCAGACGGATCGCTAAGCGCGGTTTTGATATTGCCATGAAGCGGCGCAAAAAGGTGACGAGTGTAGATAAGGCAAACGTGCTGGATTCCTCGAGACTGTGGAGAAAGATCGTCGAGGAGGTGGCGCAGGATTACCCGGAAGTGACCTATGAGCATATGCTCGTGGACAACTGTGCGATGCAGCTGGTAAAAGACCCGAAGCAGTTCGACGTGATTCTGACGGAGAACATGTTCGGCGATATTTTGTCGGATGAGGCGAGCATGGTGACCGGTTCGATCGGTATGCTCTCAAGCGCCAGCCTAAACGATACAAAGTTCGGACTCTACGAGCCGAGCGGCGGTTCGGCACCGGACATTGCAGGAAAGGGAATTGCGAATCCGATCGCAACGATCTTAAGTGCAGCTATGATGCTGCGTTATAGCTTTGATCTGGACCGGGAGGCGGATGCAGTGGAGCAGGCGGTGAAGCAGGTCTTAAAGGATGGCTACCGGACGATCGACATCATGCCGCAGGAGAAGCAGCAGGAAAAGGTAACCCAGGTCGGCACGGCACAGATGGGAGATCTGATCTGCGAGCGGATCAGATAGAATGACAGAAACGGAGTTAAGATAGATGAAGAGTGATAATGTAAAAAAAGGGATGCAGCAGGCACCTCATAGAAGTTTGTTTAACGCGCTGGGATTTACCGAGGAGGAGATGAACAAGCCGATGGTCGGCATTGTGAGTTCCTACAACGAGATTGTTCCCGGCCATATGAATTTGGATAAGATTGTCAACGCGGTAAAGCTTGGCGTTGCGGAGGCTGGCGGCGTGCCGGTGGTATTTCCGGCAATCGCGGTCTGCGACGGAATCGCGATGGGACATATCGGTATGAAATATTCGCTGGTGACGCGTGATCTGATCGCCGATTCCACGGAATGTATGGCGCTTGCACATCAGTTTGATGCGCTCGTCATGGTTCCGAACTGCGATAAGAATGTCCCGGGACTTTTGATGGCGGCAGCGCGCATCAATGTACCCACAGTGTTCGTGTCAGGCGGACCGATGCTTGCCGGACATGTACAGGGCAAAAAGCGCAGTCTCTCTTCCATGTTTGAGGCGGTAGGTTCCTATGCGGCCGGCACGATGACGGAGGAGGAAGTCAGGGAATACGAGGAGAAGGTTTGTCCGACCTGCGGCTCCTGTTCTGGAATGTACACGGCGAACTCCATGAACTGTCTCACCGAGGCGCTGGGAATGGGACTTCGCGGAAACGGCACGATCCCGGCAGTCTATTCGGAGCGCATCAAGCTCGCCAAGCATGCGGGTATGGCGGTGATGGAAATGTACCGCAAAAATATCCGCCCGCGCGATATTATGACGAAGGAAGCCATCTTAAATGCGCTGACCGTGGATATGGCGCTCGGCTGTTCGACGAACAGCATGCTCCATCTTCCGGCAATCGCCCATGAGGTGGGATTTGATTTTGATATTGCATTTGCCAATCCGATCAGTGAGAAGACACCGAACCTGTGCCACCTGGCACCGGCAGGACCGACTTATATGGAAGATCTCAACGAGGCGGGCGGCGTCTATGCGGTAATGAAAGAACTGGCGGACATCGGACTGCTGCACACGGAGTGCATGACCGTTACCGGAAAGACCGTCGGGGAGAATATTGCAGATGCAGTGAATAAGAATCCGGAAGTGATCCGTCCGGTGGATCACCCGTACAGCAAGACCGGCGGACTTGCCGTATTGAAGGGCAATCTTGCGCCGGACGGCAGCGTGGTCAAGCGCTCGGCAGTCTGCGATGAGATGATGGTGCACGAGGGACCGGCGAGAGTCTTCGACTGTGAGGAGGATGCGATCGCAGCGATCAAGGGAGGCAGGATTGTTGCCGGGGATGTCGTTGTGATCCGCTATGAAGGCCCGAAGGGCGGACCGGGTATGCGCGAGATGTTAAACCCGACTTCCGCGATTGCGGGAATGGGGCTTGGATCTTCGGTGGCACTGATTACAGACGGACGTTTTTCCGGTGCAAGCCGCGGCGCGTCGATCGGCCATGTATCGCCGGAGGCAGCGGTCGGCGGACCGATTGCACTGGTGGAAGAGGGAGATCTTATTAAGATCAATATTCCGGAGTTAAAGCTGGAACTCGCCGTATCGGACGAGGAGCTTTTGGCTAGAAAGGCAAAATGGCAGCCGAGAGAGCCGAAGGTGACGACCGGATACTTAAAGCGGTACGCATCGCTCGTGACTTCGGGCAACCGTGGAGCGATACTGGCGCTCCCGGAAGAACAGTAGGATAGAAAAGGAAGGTATACGACATGGAGCTGACAGGAGCACAGATTGTCATCGAATGTCTGAAAGAACAGGGTGTGGACACCGTATTCGGATACCCGGGCGGAGCCATACTGAATGTATACGATGAATTATATAAGCATCAGGAGATACGGCATATTTTAACTTCACATGAGCAGGGAGCTTCCCATGCGGCGGACGGTTATGCAAGAAGTACCGGAAAAGTAGGAGTCTGTTTTGCAACGTCCGGACCGGGAGCGACGAATCTTGTGACGGGAATTGCCACGGCATACATGGATTCCGTGCCGATCGTAGCGATCACATGCAACGTCAATGTGCCGCTTCTCGGCAAAGACAGTTTTCAGGAGATCGATATTGCAGGCATCACGACGCCGATCACAAAGCACAATTTTATCGTAAAGGATGTCACAAAGCTTGCGGACACGATCCGCAGAGCATTCCGGATCGCACAGAAGGGGCGTCCGGGCCCGGTGCTCGTCGATATCCCGAAGGATATTACGGCGGCAAAGACGGAGTATGAATTCTGCAAGGCAGAGCCGATCGCGCGCGTGACGGACACGATACGGGAAGAGGATCTTGCGCAGGCGCTTGCGATGATAAAAGCGGCAGAGAAACCGTACATATTTGTGGGCGGTGGTGCTGTGATCTCCGGGGCGAGCGCGGAATTAAAAGAATTTGTACATAAAGTGGACGCACCGGTGTGTGATTCCCTGATGGGAAAGGGAGCCTTTGACGGGACGAACGATCTCTACACGGGGATGCTCGGCATGCACGGAACCAAGACGTCCAACCTCGGCGTGAGCGAGTGCGATCTGCTGATCGCCGTCGGCGTACGCTTTTCCGACCGTGTGCTTGGCAATGCCAAGAAGTTTGCAAAGCAGGCGAAGATCTTACAGTTTGATGTGGATGCAGCGGAGATCAATAAAAATATCCGTGTCGATGCGGCTGTGATCGGAGACCTGAAAGAAATTTTAAAGCGGATCAACGCGGAACTGCCGCAGCTGGGGCATGAAGCGTGGATAGCGCATATTCTGGACTATAAAGTAAAATATCCGCTCACATACCAGGAGCCGGGACTGACCGGACCTTATCTGGTGGAGGAGATCTACCGCCAGACAGACGGCGACGCCATCATTGTGACAGAAGTAGGACAGCACCAGATGTGGGCTGCACAGTATTATAAATATAAAAATCCGCGCACATTTTTATCATCCGGCGGACTTGGCACCATGGGATACGGACTGGGCGCTGCGATTGGTGCACAGGTTGCAAATCCGGGAAAACAGGTGATCAATATCGCGGGGGACGGATGTTTCCGCATGAATATGAACGAGATTGCTACCGCAGTCCGGCAGAAGCTGCCGTTGATCGAAGTGATTGTGAACAATCATGTGCTCGGCATGGTGCGGCAGTGGCAGGATCTGTTTTACGAAAAACGTTATTCAGCGACGGTTTTAGATGACGGCGTCGACTATGTGAAGCTTGCGGAGGCGATGGGGGCGACAGGGTACCGCGCCACAACCCGCGAGACATTTGACGAGGCGTTAAAAGCAGCGCTTGCTGCAAAGACGCCGGTAGTGATCGATTGTGTGATCGGCTGCGATGACAAGGTATGGCCGATGGTTGCTCCGGGTGCGGACATCAGTACGGCATTTACCGGAGAGGATTTAGCCACAGCGCAGTCATAACATGCGTATATGTTTTGTTACAGGGGGCATGGAGGCGGCAGCGTAGGGAACTGCCGTAATAAAAGAGAAAGGAAAGGAATTAGAAAATGAGCAGAGTGTACAATTTTTCAGCAGGTCCGGCAGTGCTGCCGGAAGAGGTCTTAAAAGAAGCAGCAGATGAGATGCTGGATTACAGAGGAAGCGGAATGTCTGTGATGGAGATGAGCCACCGCTCCAAGGTGTATGACAACATCATCAAAGAGGCAGAGCAGGATCTGAGAGATCTGATGAACATTCCGGACAATTACAAAGTTCTGTTTTTACAGGGCGGAGCATCCCAGCAGTTCGCCATGATCCCGATGAACCTGATGAAGAACCGCAAGGCAGGCTATATCGTCACAGGCCAGTGGGCGAAGAAAGCTTATCAGGAAGCACAGATTTACGGCGAGGCAGTAAAGCTTGCATCTTCCGAGGATAAGACGTTTTCCTATATCCCGGATTGTTCCGACCTGGATATCCCGGAAGATCTGGATTATGTGTACATCTGCGAGAATAATACGATCTACGGAACAAAATACAAGAAGCTTCCGAATACCAAGGGACACACGCTGGTAGCGGACGTATCCTCCTGCTTTTTGTCCGAGCCGGTGGATGTGACAAAATACGGTGTGATCTACGGCGGCGTGCAGAAGAACGTAGGACCGGCGGGAGTTGTCATTGTCATCATCCGCGAGGATCTGATCACGGAAGATACCCTTCCGGGAACACCAACCATGTTAAAATACAAGACACACGCCGATGCGGATTCTTTATACAACACACCGCCGTGCTACGGCATCTATATCTGCGGCAAGGTATTCAAGTGGTTAAAAAAGATGGGCGGTCTTTCCGTGATGAAGGAGCGCAATGAGGAAAAGGCGAAGATCCTTTATGATTTCCTGGATCAGAGCAAACTGTTCCACGGAACCGTTGTTCCGGAGGACCGCTCCCTCATGAATGTGCCGTTTGTGACCGGCAACGAAGAGCTGGATGCGAAGTTTGTAAAAGAAGCGACAGCCGCAGGCTTTGTGAACTTAAAAGGCCATCGCACCGTGGGCGGCATGCGCGCTTCCATCTACAATGCAATGCCGAAAGAGGGCGTGGAGAAGCTGGTTGCGTTTATGAAAAAGTTCGAGGAGGAGAATGCAAATGCATAAGTATCATTGCTTAAATCCGATCGCAGCGGTCGGTCTGGATCTGTTTTCGGATGATTATCAGAAGGTGGAAGACTTAAAGGATGCGGAGGCAGTGCTTGTGAGAAGCGCCGCAATGCATGACCTGGAACTCCCGGAGGGACTTGCGGCAGTGGCGAGAGCCGGTGCCGGCGTGAACAACATTCCTCTGGATAAATGCGCGGAGAAGGGAATTGTCGTATTCAACACCCCGGGCGCCAATGCAAACGGTGTCAAGGAGCTGGTGTTTGCGGGAATGCTCTACGCGTCCCGTGATATCGTGGGCGGCATCGACTGGTGTCTGGCGAATCAGAACGACGAGAATATCGCCAAAACTGCTGAAAAGCAGAAGAAAAATTTTGCAGGAACCGAGATTTCCGGCAAGAAGTTAGGTGTTATCGGACTTGGTGCAATCGGTGTTCTGGTTGCCAATGCGGCGACCCACATGGGAATGGAAGTGTACGGCTACGATCCGTATATTTCCGTCAGTGCAGCGTGGAGCCTTTCCCGGAGCGTGAAGCACATCAGCAACGTGGAGGACATTTACCGCGAGTGCGACTATATCACGATTCATGTGCCGCTTTTGGATTCCACCAGAAAGATGATTGGCGCGGATGCGATTGCAATGATGAAGCCGACGGCGATCGTGCTCAACTTTGCGAGAGATCTTCTCGTGGATGAGGAGGCGATGGTGGACGCACTTGCAGCGGGCAAGATCAAAAAATATGTCTCCGATTTCCCGAACACCACGACAGTCGGTGCAAAGGGCTGCATCGTGACACCACATCTGGGCGCATCCACGGCAGAGTCCGAGGACAACTGTGCGCTCATGGCAGTGCGCGAGATCCGCGATTACCTTGAGAACGGCAATATCGTACATTCGGTCAACTTCCCGGACTGCAGCATGGGCGCTTGCATGACGGCAGGAAGAATCGGTATTCTGCACAAGAACGAGAGCGGTATGCTGAGCCATTTTACAACAATTCTCGGCAATGCCGGAATCAATATCGACGGCATGGCGAACAAGTCCAGGGGCGACTATGCATATGCGCTGATCGATGTGGATACGAATGTGCCGGATGATGTGCTCGCAAAGCTAGAGCAGACGGATGGGGTATTAAAAGTACGGAAAGTAAAATAACGAGGTGTGAGAACAATGGCAGAAATCAGACCATTTGTAAGCATCAGACCACAGAGAGGGAAGGCAGCAGAGATTGCTGCCCTCCCTTATGATGTTTATAACAGAGAGGAAGCTACGAAGGAAGTGGAGCGGCATCCGCAGTCTTTCCTTAGCATCGACCGCGCGGAGACACAGTTCCCGCTGTCGGTGGATATGTACGACGACAAGGTGTATGAGCGTGCGCATGATACACTCTGGCAATGGGTGGAGGACGGCACGTTTCTGACGGAGGATAAAAAGTGTTATTACCTCTACGAACTCACCATGAACGGAAGAGTGCAGACGGGAGTGGCAGCCTGCGCGTCCATCGATGATTATGAGAATGGCATCATCAAAAAGCACGAGAATACCCGCGCGGAGAAGGAGGTCGACCGCATTCGCCATGTGGATGTCTGTAACGCACAGACCGGACCGATCTTTTTGGCGTACCGCGCGGATGACGGGATCCGGCGTATCGTGGAAAAGACGAAGCAGGGAGAGCCGGAATATGATTTCACATCGGAGGACGGCGTGAGACACCGGGTGTTTGTCATCCGCGAGGATGCGGATATTGCTGCAATTCACGAAGCGTTTGCGGGCATTGACAGCATCTACATTGCAGACGGACACCACCGGGCAGCGTCCGCGGTAAAAGTAGGGCAGAAGCGCCGGAAGGAACATCCGGGTTACACCGGGGAAGAGGAGTTTAACTATTTTCTCTCGGTATTGTTTCCGGATGATGAACTCATGATTATGGATTACAACCGTGTGATCCGCGATCTGAACGGGTATTCTTTTAAGGGATTGTACCGTGAAGTCGAGAAGCGGTTTGATGTGGAGGAGATTACCGGGGCAGAGGATACCAGACCTAAGGAGCGGGGAACCTTTTGCATGTATATGGAAGGACACTGGTTTTCCTGCCATATCCGGCAGGAGGACCGCACGCCGGAAGATCCGGTTGCAGATCTGGATGTTTCCATACTGCAGAATAAGCTTCTTGAACCGGTGCTCGGCATCAGAGATCCGAAGACGGACGGACGCATTGATTTCGTCGGTGGAATCCGGGGCATGGACGAACTGGTGCGGCGCTGTGAGCAGGACTGCGCGGTGGCGTTTGCAATGTATCCGACGTCCATTGCGGAGCTGTTCGCAGTGGCGGATGCGGGACTTTTGATGCCGCCGAAATCGACCTGGTTCGAGCCGAAGCTAAGGAGCGGTCTGTTTATTCATGAAATTTAAGAAGGATTATAAAGTTGGATGGAGGACGAGAGAGTGAACGGGATAGCGGCACTTTTGGAACAGGGAAGGTATCTGGCGGCACAGACAGATGCATTCCCGTCGACCACGGAGACCGTGGAGGTATTGAACCATGCACAGGAGGGAATTGAGGAGGTAGCAAAGAATCCGGGGATTATCCGTACATGGCTGGAAGGGCTGGTGCCGGATCTGTTAAACTTCGCATTCCAGGTTCTGATCGCACTGCTTGTGTATGTGATCGGAGGCAGGATCATCAAGTGGATCACAAAGCTGGTGCGGCGCTCGATGAATCGGGCGGGAACCGACGAGGGCGTCAAGCAGTTCATGATACCGGTGATCAAGTATTCACTGTATGTGGTGCTGATTTTTATCATTATGGGATTGTTTGGAATTGCAACGACGTCTGCGGTGGCGGTGCTTGGATCGGCGGGTGTGGCGGTCGGTCTGGCGTTGCAGGGAAGCCTGTCGAATTTTGCGGGCGGCGTGCTGATTTTGCTGTTAAAGCCGTTCAAGGTCGGAGATTACATCATTGAACATTCCCATAATAATGAGGGAACGGTCACGGAGATCTCTATTTTTTATACCAAACTTCTTACCGTGGACAACAAGCTGATCGTGATACCGAACGGTACGCTTTCCAACAGCAGCCTCACCAACGTGACAAACAAAGACAGACGGCGTGTGGATCTCGTGGTGGGCATCGCTTATGAAGCGGATATCCGCACTGCCAAAGATGTGATCTATGCGGTGGCGGAGAAGGAGGAAGCCAGAATCCCGGAGGAGAAGCCTGTGGTATATGTGGACAACCTGGCGGCATCTTCGGTGGACATCGGACTCAGGGTCTGGGTTAAGACCGGGGATTACTGGCCGGCGCGCTGGCGCATGACGGAAAATATCAAGTATGCGCTGGATGCGAAGGGAATTTCTATCCCATACCAGCAGATTGATGTGCAAATTAAACAATAACAATAGAAAAAGATTGACAAAAAAAGTAAAATGTGCTAATTTCAATTTGTTGTTTTATACAGACAGGAATAGTCTGTAATGTCAGAACTGTATTGAGGAGGGTTTTTAGAATTATGCAGCAGGGTACTGTAAAGTGGTTTAATGCCAAGAAGGGCTATGGCTTCATTTCAGATGCAGAGGGCAACGATGTATTCGTACATTTTTCCGCACTGAATATGGATGGATTCAAGGAGTTAAAGGACGGCGAGAAGGTCGAGTTCGAGGTGACTGAGGGTGCAAAGGGACCGCAGGCAGCGAATGTGACACGCATCGCATAGGGAGTTCTTATCAGTAGAATATATCTGTGAAGACATGGGAGGAGGCTGCCGCATTCAGGCAGTCTCTTTTTTGCGTTTGGACAATCTGGCAGGTGCCCAGCAAATCAGGGACAATTTCAGGAACTTTCATGTGGTACTTTGCCGGCACCGTTCGCAGAGTGTTCCAGACAAAATCTATAGATAGTTTACTCTTTTGCAGAATGGGAAAAGCTGTTATAATAGAACACAGTGTGAATACCGGACATACAGGATGACCGGGCAGGAAAGGAATTATGGATTTATGAAGCTTTCAGAATTGACAGCATATGAGCTGCTTGGTGAGCAGGAGTTAAAGGATATCCATTCGATGGGATATATTCTGCGCCATAAAAAGAGCGGGGCGAGAATCACCGTGATCTCCAACGACGATGAGAACAAGGTGTTTTACATCGGCTTCCGCACACCGCCGGAGGATTCGACCGGTGTGCCGCACATCATTGAGCACACAGTGCTCTGCGGATCGGACAAATATCCGGTCAAGGATCCGTTCGTGGAACTGGTCAAGGGATCGCTCAACACATTTTTAAATGCGATCACGTACCCGGAGAAGACCATCTATCCGGTGGCGAGCTGCAACAATGCGGATTTTCAGAATCTGATGAGTGTCTATATGGATGCGGTGTTTCATCCGGACATCTACAAGCACAGAGAGATCTTTGAGCAGGAAGGCTGGCATTACGAGCTGGAGGATGAAGATGCGCCGGTAACGATCAACGGTGTGGTATACAACGAGATGAAGGGCGCATTCTCGTCCCCGGATGATGTGTTGGAGCGCCTGATTTTAAATTCACTGTTCCCGGATACCTCTTACGCAAACGAGTCCGGCGGCGATCCGGAGCATATTCCGGAGCTTACCTATGAGCAGTACCTGGACTTCCACAGAAAGTATTATCATCCGTGCAATTCCTATATCTATCTGTACGGGGATATGGACGTTGCAGAAAAGCTGCGCTGGATGGATGAGGAATACCTCGGAAAATACGAGCAGATCGAGCTGGATTCCGCAATCCGGATGCAGAAGCCGTTTGCCGCGCCGGTGGAGATCGTAAAGCCTTATCCGGTGGCGTCGGGAGAGACGCTTACGGACAACAGCTATCTGTCTTACAATGTGGTGGTTGGAACCGTTCTGGACAAAAAGTTATACCAGGCGTTTGACGTTTTGGACTACGCACTGCTTTCTGCGCCGGGAGCGCCGCTTAAGCAGGCGCTGATCGATGCGGGAATCGGTATGGACATCGGCGGCGGCTATGATAACAGCACGCTGCAGCCGGTATTTTCCGTGATAGCAAAAAATGCGAATCTGGAACAGAAGGAGCGGTTTTTGCAGGTGATCCGTGAGACGCTGCAGGCACAGGTGGCAGACGGAATTGATCAAAACGCATTGTTAGCCGGAATCAACAGCTCGGAATTCCGTTTCCGGGAGGCGGATTTCGGACAGTTCCCGAAGGGACTGCTCTACGGAATCCAGTGTCTGGACAGCTGGCTGTTCGATGATATGCAGCCGTTTATGCATCTGGAAGCGCTGGACACCTATCAGTTTTTGAAGGATCAGATCGGAACCGGATATTATGAGGAGCTGGTAAAGACTTATCTGCTGGACAATCCGCATGCGTCGGTTGTGATTACGGTGCCGGAGCAGGGGCTGGGCGCAAAGAGAGATGCCGCGCTGGAGAAGAAGCTGGCCGAATACAAAGCGGGATTGTCCAGGGAAGAGCGAAAGAAGCTGATCGCAGACACGAAGCACTTAAAGCAGTATCAGGAAGAGCCGTCGCCGAAGGAAGACTTAGAGAAGATTCCACGCCTTACGAGAGCGGATCTGAAAAAAGAGGCGGCGCCGCTTCTTAACCGTGAGATTGAGACGGAGGGCGTTTCCATCGTTGCGCATGAGATGGACACGAACGGCATTGATTACCTGACCTATCTGTTTGATGTGTGCGATATTCTGCCGGAGGATCTGCCTTACCTTGGCATCCTAAAGGCGGTGCTGGGATATGTGGATACGGACGATCATTCTTACGCGGCGCTTGCCAATGAGATCAATATGTACACCGGAGGAATCGGCAGCAGCATCGGCATCTACCCAAACGTCAAAAAGCAGGGCGAAATCGGACTTTACTATGAGGTGCGCACGAAAGTGCTCGCATCGAGACTGCCGGATGCAATGCGCTTGATTAAGGAGATCCTTCTGACCTCGCATCTGTCGGATGAGAAGAGGCTCTATGAGATACTGGCACAGTTAAAGTCGAGATTACAGGCGGGACTGAGCGCTTCCGGACATTCCGTGGCATATACGAGAGCGCTGTCGTATTTTTCGACGGCTGCCTGCTGCCAGGACGCGACGGCGGGCATTGCCTGCTACCGTGTGATCGCGGACTACGAGGAGCATTTTGAGGAGAAAAAGCAGCAGCTGATGGAGAAGCTGTCCTCCCTTGTGAAAACCATTTTTACAGCGGAGCGTATGCTGGTGAGTGCAACCTGCGAGGAGTCGGAGATCCCGGCGGTGACGCAGGCGTCGGCTGCATTGAAAAATGTATTGTATGTGCCGGATCAGCCGGGTAAGAAACGCTCTATGCCGTCCTATCCGCTGGCAAAAAAGAACGAGGGATTTATGGATGCATCCCAGGTGCAGTATGTGGCGCGTGCCGGAAATTACGCCGCACACGGCTTTTCCTATCACGGGGCGCTCCGCATCTTAAAAGTAATTTTAGGATACGATTACCTGTGGATCAATGTCCGCGTCAAGGGCGGCGCTTATGGCTGCATGAACGGATATATGAGGAACGGAGATACGTATTTTGTGTCCTACCGGGATCCGAATCTCTCTGCAACGAATGAGATTTATGACGGTATTCCGGCGTACCTTGAGAAGTTTGATGCCGATGAGCGCGAGATGACAGGATATATCATCGGAACGATCAGCGATATGGACACGCCGATGAACCCGAGCGCGAAGGGTGCGCGTTCGATGACAGCCTATCTGCAGGAGCTGGACTACGAGACGCTTTCAAAGGAGCGGAGCCAGATTATCGGGGCACAGCCGGCGGACATCCGCGCATTGAAGCCTTTGATTGCGTCGGTGCTCTCAGACGGCAGCCTGTGTGTGATCGGCAATGAAGATGTGCTGACATCGGAAAAACAGATGTTTGAGACACTTGAGAGCCTGACCTGATGCGGGGCGGGGAAAACAGTACAGAAACGAGGAGAACGATGAAAGATAATTTTAAATCCGGATTTGTGACGATTATAGGAAGACCGAATGTGGGAAAATCGACGCTGATGAATCATCTGATCGGTCAGAAGATTGCTATCACGTCGAACAAGCCGCAGACGACCAGAAACCGCATCCAGACCGTGTATACGGATATGGAGCGCGGACAGATTGTGTTTTTGGATACGCCGGGCATTCATCAGGCGAAGAATAAGCTTGGAGAGTATATGGTGAATGTGGCGGAGCACACGCTTTCGGAGGTGGATGTCATTCTCTGGCTGGTGGAGCCGTCCACGTTTATCGGGGCAGGCGAGCAGCATATCATAAAGCAGCTAAAGAAGACGAAAACGCCGGTCATCTTAATTATCAACAAGGTGGATACCGTGGAGCGGGAAAAGATCCTGGAGTATATCGATGCTTACCGCAAGGTGTTTGATTTTGCAGAGATCGTTCCGGCATCGGCGCTCCGGGAGCAGAATCTGGATACGGTTGTGGACGTGATTTTTAAGTACCTGCCGTACGGACCGATGTTCTATGACGAGGAGACGGTTACAGACCAGCCAGAACGTGCCATTGTCGCGGAGATTATCCGTGAGAAGGCGCTTCATGCTCTGGATGATGAGATCCCGCACGGCATCGCGGTCTACATTGACCGGATGAAGGAGCGGAGAGGGCAGAACATCATCGACATCGATGCAACGATCGTCTGTGAGCGCGATTCCCACAAGGGCATCATCATCGGAAAAGGCGGTTCGATGTTAAAAAAGATCGGATCGAACGCCCGCTACGAGATGGAGCGGCTTTTGGATACGCAGGTGAACTTAAAACTGTGGGTGAAGGTGCGCAAGGACTGGCGCGACAGCGAACTGATGATGAAGAACTTCGGGTACAATAAAGACGATATCTGATACTGCCAATTTTTTGCTGGTATAATGGCGGAGCCATCGGAGAACCTAATCTTAGAGGCGGGAAGCGTCAAAGAAACGGAGGATATGCCGATGGAGGAAGCCTGGAGAGACTTTTTAGTATCAGGAAGAGTGACTGATTACCTGCGCTACCGGAATGCAGTGGATGTGCAGGAGAGCAGTAATATTTTGGCGGGGGAAGAGCAGCCGGATGGGAAACAATATTGTGGTGACCGGGATGGTCTTACAGGTAATGCCGATTGGCGAATATGACAAGCGGATTACACTGCTGACAAAAGAAAGAGGGAAGATCACAGCATTTGCGCGGGGAGCGAGGCGGCCGAACAGCCAGCTTCTCGCAGCTGCCAATCCGTTTTGCTTCGGAGAGTTCGAGCTGTTCGAGGGAAGAAGTGCTTACACGCTTGCCAGAGCGACGATTCAGAACTATTTCCGGGAGCTGACCGGGGATTTTGATGCTACATATTACGGGTTCTATTTTCTGGAATTTGCGGATTATTATTGTCAGGAAAATAACGATGAGCGCGAGATGCTAAAGCTTTTGTACCAGTCGCTGCGTGCCCTTGCGAGCAGTGCCTACGACAACCGGCTGGTGCGCGCGGTGTTTGAACTGAAGGCGCTGGCGGTAAACGGCGAGGCTCCGAATGTGTTTTCCTGTCTTTCCTGCGGCAGCAGGGAGCATCTGACCTGGTTTTCCGTCAAGCGCGGCGGGATTCTCTGTGCAGAATGCCGCAATGAGGCGCCGGATGCGGTGGAATTGAATGAATCCACCGTCTATACCATGCAGTACGTGATCTTGGCGCGGATTGAAAAATTATATACGTTTTCCGTGAGCGGGCAGGTGCTGGAAGAACTGACCAGACTTTTGCGCAGCTATTTTGGCGTGTACGTGGGACACGCCTTCAAGTCGTTAAAGATACTTGAGGATGCGGAAAAGGTTGAAATCATGTTTTTAAAATAGTATAATATCACCGATACTTTTTCAGAAAGAATGGAGATTATGTGATGAAGAGATTAGTGTGCACGGTCTGCAGTGTACTGTTGTGTGTGGGACTTCTCTCCGGATGCGGTACCTCGCTGGAGGGAGAGGAAAGTGTCGTGTACGTGGGAAAGAAAGGCGTGATAGAGTCGCTGGATGTGGAGTCGCTCGATCAGTCCTACTACGATGAGACGGAACTGAAGTCCTATGTGGATGCAGAGGTGAAAGATTACACCGCGGAGCATGGCAAAAATGCAGTCGAGGTGGAGAGCCTTAAGGTGGAAGACGGTGTGGCGAAGCTTAAGATGAAGTACAAGACACCGGAGGATTATACCGCGTTTAACGGAATTGAACTCTATCAGGGGAAAGTCGTTGCCTCTCTGGCGGCAGGATACGTCTATGACGGGGAGTTCGCCCGCGTGGAGGAAGGCAAGGTTGTGGGAGCTGCCACAAAGCAGGATATTTACTCTGAGGATGATCTGAAAGTGGCTATTATCCGTGCCAATACAGATGTGAAAGTGGACGGTGAGATCTGCTATGTCTCCTGTCAGAATGTGAAGCTGACTGGAACCGACAGCGTATCGATCCGTGACGGATATTATCTTGAAACCGGAAGTGTGACGGCAGCTGTGGATGTGACCGGGCAGGAGAACACCGGCACCGAGCAGCTTCCGGGAACCGAACAGGCGGAAATGACCGGGGAGACGGTGCATACGGATGATACCGAGCAGACAGAGACGGCGTCCGGCGACGGCTCGTTCGAGACAGATGTATATACTTTCATTGTTTACAAATAAACATATCACAATATAACCTAAGAAAGGCGAGGAATTTAGAATGGAAAAATCAATGGACAAAATCGTGGCGCTGGCAAAATCAAGAGGTTTCGTATATCCGGGATCGGAGATTTACGGCGGACTTGCAAATACATGGGACTACGGCAATCTGGGCGTCGAACTGAAGAATAACGTCAAGAGAGCATGGTGGCAGAAATTTATTCAGGAGAATCCGTACAATGTCGGTGTGGACTGTGCGATTCTGATGAATCCGCAGACGTGGGTGGCTTCCGGACATCTCGGCGGTTTCTCGGATCCGCTGATGGACTGTAAGGAGTGCCATGAGCGTTTCCGCGCGGATAAGATTATCGAGGACTACGCGGAGGAGAAGGGCATCACCTTACAGAGCTCCGTAGACGGATGGACCCAGGAGGAGATGAAGAATTTCATCGAGGAGAACCAGGTTCCGTGTCCGAGCTGCGGCAAGCACAATTTTACAGACATCCGTCAGTTCAACCTGATGTTTAAGACATTCCAGGGCGTGACCGAGGATGCAAAGAATACGGTTTATTTAAGACCGGAGACAGCACAGGGTATTTTTGTAAACTTCAAGAATGTTCAGAGAACTTCCCGCAAGAAGATCCCGTTTGGAATCGGCCAGGTTGGAAAGTCGTTCCGTAACGAGATTACGCCGGGTAACTTTACATTCCGTACCCGTGAGTTTGAGCAGATGGAGCTGGAGTTCTTCTGCGAGCCGGGAACCGATCTGGAGTGGTTCCAGTATTGGAGAGGCTTCTGCCGTGACTGGCTGATCTCTCTCGGCATTAAGGAAGACGAGATGCGTCTGCGCGATCACGATCCGGCAGAACTTGCATTCTACAGCAAGGGAACGACGGATATCGAGTTCTTATTCCCGTTTGGCTGGGGTGAACTCTGGGGCATCGCAGACCGTACCGACTATGATCTCGGCAGACATCAGGAGACGTCCGGTCAGGATCTTACCTACTTTGACGACGAGAAGAATGAGCGTTATCTGCCGTACGTCATTGAGCCGTCTCTCGGTGCAGACCGCGTGGTACTGGCATTCTTATGCGCGGCTTACGATGAGGAGAACATCGGTACCGAGGAGAAGCCGGATATGAGAACCGTGCTTCATTTCCATCCGGCACTGGCTCCGGTTAAGATCGGAGTGCTTCCGCTTTCCAAGAAGTTAAACGAGGGCGCAGAGAAGATTTTCGCACAGCTCTCCAAGAAATATAACTGTGAATTCGACGACAGAGGCAATATCGGTAAGAGATACAGAAGACAGGATGAGATCGGAACTCCGTTCTGCGTAACATACGATTTTGAGTCTGAGAACGACGGTGCTGTGACCGTGCGTGACCGTGATACGATGGAGCAGGAGCGCATCAAGATCGAGGAACTGGATGCTTACTTTGCACAGAAGTTTGCGTGGTAGGCAGATGGAGAAGATAAAAAAGTTTTGGAATGCCGTATCGTATGAGGTTGTGATTGCAGCCGGCCTGATCGTCTGGTTTCTGACAGGCAGGGCGTTAGACCTGCAGGGCTGGTCATCGGCATGGAATGCGATGGACTATTCCATGGGAACGGGATCAAGGCTTCTCATCGGGAGCATTTACCGCCTGTTTTACGGAGAGTATCTGGATTACACGGTGGCATACAAATACGTCGCCGTGGGAACGATGCTCACGATACTGGTGCTTGCCATTGTGCTGGGGAGAATGATCCGTCTTGCCGTCGCTAAGAACGATCAGATCCGGCACGCCGTCTTTGGGGCGGTGGCGCTGTACCTTGTCGCACCGTTTTCGATTGCCTATGTGTGGAACGATCAGAATTTAGGCAGACTGGATGTCTACATGCTGTTGGTTGCACTGCTGGCACTGTTTGTTGGTCTTACGATTAAGAATACATATGTGAAGTGTGTCTGCTATACCGTGCTCGGTGTCGTGGGACTTGCCATTCACCAGGGATTTGCATTTTTGTATTATCCGATTGTCTTTTCGGTGATGGTATATGACGTGTTTGAGGAAAACAGGGTGCATGCCGGCAGGTTTGCCGCCGCGTTTGTATCCGGCCTCATCAATGTGGCGGTAGCGGTGTATTTTCAGTTTTTCAGCAGTATCCATTTTGACAGTGCGAAGGAACTTGTGACATTTCTGGAGGGGAGAACGAACCTCACTATTTCGGAATATGCGCTTGATATTGAATATTTTCTGAAAATGGATTACCAGTTGAAGAAGATTACACCCCAGTTTTACAAATATGATGCACCGATCCGGCATGCGCTGTTGGTTCTTCTGTTGCTGCTGCCGGTGCTTGTGTGGTGTTTTCAGATTTACCGGGATGTCTTTGGCTGGCAGAAAAAGAGCAATGTGAAGTGGTATGCATCGCCGTATTTTTACATGCTGCTAAGCCAGCTGTGTTTTGTGCCGATGTTCGTGATCCACACGGACTGGGGCAGACATTTTGCGCCGCTCTTTGCCATGCAGATTTTTATGTTTCTGTTCTATGCGGCGAAGGGAGAGCCGGCGATGGTTTACGCGTGTGAAAATATGTGCGGCAGGATGAAGGAGCATCCCTGGATTTTTGTCGTGTCGATCCTCTGGATCGCAAAGCTCGACAGCTTCGGGGCTAGAGATTTCTTGAAACAGGCAACGTATCTGTTTGATTTCCTGCAGCGTGGGTTTTTTATCAACTGAATCGGACTGGAAAAAGAAGGGCGGAACCGGAGATTGCGGTTCTGCCTTTTTGCGTTTTGACTTTCCACAGACGTAACATAAAATTGTTCCACATCATGGAACAAGGTTTTGAATTGTGAAATTGTGACAAAAAACAGCAAAAAGAGACGAAAATAATTGTTGCTATTTAGCAAAAGTATGATATTATAGATGTGTGCGTTTTGGGAGACGTACATTCGTTTGCGGAATTATGGCAGGGTTTCGCTCTGACATAGTTACATAGTAAGTATAGTTTAGGAGGAATTAGCAAAATGGCGAACAAATGGGTTTATATGTTTAGCGAAGGCGACATGACCATGCGTAATCTGCTCGGTGGTAAGGGTGCCAACCTTGCAGAGATGACAAGCATCGGACTTCCTGTACCACAGGGATTCACAATCACAACTGAGGCTTGTACGCAGTACTACGAGGATGGACGTAAGATCAACGACGAGATCATGGCGCAGGCTATGGAAGGCGTTAAGAAGATGGAGGAGATCAACGGTAAGAAATTCGGTGATCTGAAGAATCCGTTACTGGTATCGGTACGTTCCGGTGCGAGAGCTTCCATGCCGGGTATGATGGACACCATCTTAAACCTTGGATTAAATGATGACGTAGTAGCAGCAATGATCGCAGGAAACCCGGATCCGGCATTCGAGCGTTTCGTATATGATTCCTACAGACGTTTCATTCAGATGTTCTCTGACGTCGTTATGGAAGTTGGTAAGAAGTATTTTGAGCAGCTCATCGACAAGATGAAAGAGGAGAAGGGTGTTCAGTACGACATCGACCTCACCGCTGCTGACTTAAAGACTCTGGCAGAGCAGTTCAAGGCTGAGTACAAGAATCAGCTGGGAACTGATTTCCCGTCAGATCCTGTAGAGCAGTTAAAGCTTGCAATCGAGGCTGTATTCCGTTCCTGGGACAACCCGCGTGCAAACGTATACCGTCGTGACAACGATATCCCGTATTCCTGGGGTACTGCAGTTAACGTAATGCCTATGGTATTCGGTAACTTAAACAACGAGTCTGGTACAGGTGTTGCATTCACCCGTGATCCGGCAACCGGTGAGAACAAGCTTATGGGTGAGTTCTTAATCAATGCACAGGGCGAGGACGTTGTTGCAGGTGTCCGTACACCTATGCCGATCGCTCAGATGGAGCAGGAGTTCCCGGAGGCATACGCTGAGTTCTTAAAGGTTTGCGAGACTCTTGAGAACCATTACCATGATATGCAGGATATGGAGTTCACAGTAGAGAACAAGAAGCTCTACATGTTACAGTGCCGTAACGGTAAGAGAACAGCTCCGGCTGCATTAAAGATCGCTTGCGACCTCGTAGATGAGGGACACAAGACAGAGGAAGAGGCAGTATTGATGATCGACCCGCGTAACCTCGATACACTGCTTCATCCGCAGTTCGATGCTGCTGCATTAAAGGCTGCTACACCGATGGGCAAAGGTCTTGGAGCATCTCCTGGTGCTGCCTGCGGTAAGATCGTATTCACTGCAGAGGATGCAGAGGCTTGGAATGCAAGAGGAGAGAAGGTCGTATTAGTACGTCTTGAGACATCTCCGGAGGATATCACTGGTATGAAGGCTTCCCAGGGTATCTTAACCGTTCGTGGCGGTATGACATCTCACGCTGCCGTAGTTGCACGTGGTATGGGTACCTGCTGTGTATCCGGATGCGGCGACATCGCTATGGACGAGGAGAATAAGAAGTTTACACTGGCCGGCAAAGAGTTCCATGAGGGAGACTGGATCTCCATCGACGGTACAACCGGTAATATCTATGATGGCGAGATCAAGACTGTTGACGCTACCATCGCAGGCGAGTTCGGACGTGTTATGGCATGGGCTGACAAGTACAGAACATTAAAGGTTCGTACCAATGCAGATACACCAGCAGACGCTAAGAAAGCTCGTGAGCTTGGCGCTGAGGGTATCGGACTTTGCCGTACAGAGCATATGTTCTTCGAGGAAGACAGAATTGCTGCATTCCGTGAGATGATCTGCTCTGATACCGTAGAGGAGAGAGAAGCTGCCCTTGATAAGATTCTTCCGTATCAGCAGGGTGACTTTGAGAAGTTATACGAAGCACTGGAAGGCTGCCCGGTAACCATCCGTTTCCTGGATCCGCCTCTTCATGAGTTCGTTCCGACAGAGGAAGCTGACATCGAGAAGCTTGCAAAAGCTCAGGGCAAGTCTGTTGAGACAATCAAGAACATCATCGCTTCTCTGCATGAGTTCAACCCGATGATGGGTCACAGAGGATGCCGTCTTGCAGTTACCTATCCGGAGATTGCAAAGATGCAGACAAAGGCTGTTATCCGTGCAGCAATCAACGTACAGAAGGCTCATCCGGACTGGACTGTAAAGCCGGAGATCATGATCCCACTTGTATGCGAAGTAAAAGAGTTAAAGTATGTGAAGAAGGTTGTTGTTGATACCGCTGACGCTGAGATTGCAGCAGCAGGTGTAAAGCTTGAGTACGAAGTAGGTACGATGATCGAGATTCCGAGAGCAGCTCTGACTGCAGACGAGATCGCAACAGAGGCTGATTTCTTCTGCTTCGGTACAAACGACCTGACACAGATGACATTCGGTTTCTCCCGTGATGATGCAGGTAAGTTCTTAAATGCTTACTATGATACCAAGATCTTCGAGAACGATCCGTTTGCAAAACTGGATCAGACAGGTGTCGGCAAGCTGATGGATATGGCAATCAAGCTTGGCAAGCCGGTAAATCCGAAGCTTCATGTAGGTATCTGTGGAGAGCACGGTGGAGATCCTTCTTCCGTAGAGTTCTGCCACAAGATCGGTCTGGATTATGTATCCTGCTCACCGTTCCGTGTGCCGATCGCTCGTCTTGCAGCAGCACAGGCAGCAATCGCAAACAAATAAATCATATGCGTTATTTTTAGGAGAAGGTAATGTATAGATAGGGAAAAGGACAGTCACACATGTATGTGTGTGGCTGTCCTTTTGCGCTTTTGCTATATTGACTTTTTCTAAAATGAGAAATATAATAGGGATCAAACGAGTAGCAGACTAGCGTAAATCCAGTTTTGCTACTCGTTTTTCTGTTTTTAAAATAAATATCATGCCATAAAGAAGTGTGTAGCTTATCAGCGTAAGTCCAGCTTATGAGATAGGTACACATTTTTTTATGCGGAAAAACAAGGAGGATTATATGACAGAGAGTAACAAGATGAAGGAAATGCCGGTAAAGAAGCTTATGGTGCAGATGGGAATACCGATGATCTTATCCATGGCATTGCAGGCTGTCTACAATATTGTGGACAGCGCCTTTGTCGGAAACATGAAAGTGGGGAGTGAGGCGGCATTAAATGCACTTACGCTGGTGTTCCCGGTTCAAATGCTTATGGTGGCAGTTGGAATCGGAACGGGTGTGGGAACAAATGCACTTCTGGCAAGGACACTCGGGCAGGGAAATACAAAAAAGGCAGCGAAGGTTGCAGGCAACAGTTTATTCCTCGGAGGAATCATTTATGCAGTATGTCTGTTGTTTGGAATTGTCGGAGTGAAGGCATATATTTCCTCACAGACGGTTGATCCGGAAGTAATTTCGATGGGAACAAGCTATCTTAGAATATGCTGCGTGATTTCCTTTGGAATTATTTTCTTTTCTTTATTTGAAAAGTTATTGCAGGCAACCGGACGTTCTTTATATTCGACCATCGGTCAGGTTGTGGGAGCCGTGATCAATATCATTCTTGATCCGATTATGATCTATGGTATCGGACCGGTTCCTGAAATGGGAGTGGAAGGCGCAGCCTATGCGACGGTGATCGGTCAGGTGGCATCCGCGGTATTGCTGTTTGTGTTCCATATGAAATTGAATCAGGAATTTGAGCATGGAGTGGAGTACATGAAGCCGGATGCCGGTATCATAAGAGAAATTTATGCGATCGGACTTCCGGCAATCATTGCGCAGGCGCTGATGTCGATCATGGTTTATGTGATGAACCTGATTCTGAAGTTCAGCCCTTCTGCACAGACCGCATACGGACTGTTCTATAAAGTCCAGCAGTTTGTGTTGTTCTTAGCATTCGGACTCAGAGATGCAATTACACCGATTATTGCTTTTGCTTATGGAATGGGAAGCAAAAAGAGAATCAAGGACGGAATAAAATACGGTCTCCTGTATACAGCGGCGCTGATGATTTTTGGTATCATTATCACGGAAGTGTTCCCGGGAGCATTTGCGACACTGTTTAATGCCGGGCAATCCAGAGAATATTTTATTGGAGCGATGCGGATTATCTCCATCAGCTTTATCTTTGCCGGAATCAATGTGGCATATCAGGGCATTTATCAGGCTTTGGACGGAGGTATCGAGTCACTGGTGATTTCGCTGCTCAGACAGCTTGTCATCATATTGCCGCTGGCAGGAATTTTTTCAATTTTTGCAAGAAACGGTCAGATGGGCATCTCACTGATCTGGTGGGCATTTCCGATCACGGAGATGATAGCGTGTCTGGTGGGCTATGTATTTTTAAAGAGAATCAGAAAAAATAAAGTGGAGCGTTTAAGTTAGGGAGGAATTGAGATGGCAAAAAGAATCATTACAATCAGCAGAGAATTCGGAAGCGGCGGTCGTTTTATCGGCGAAGAAGTGGCAAAGAAGCTTGGAATTGCCTATTACGATAAGGATATCATCGGTCAGATTGCAGAGAAGTCAGGATTTTCTACGGAGTACATAAAGGAAAATGCGGAGCTCTCTCCAAAGAAAGGTTTGTTTGGCTATGCTTTTGCCGGACGCGACCTTACCGGAAAATCCGTGGAAGATATGGTGTACGAAGCACAGAGAAAGGTGATTCTGGAGATCGCAGAAAAGGAGAGCTGCGTCATTATAGGAAGAAATGCAGATTTTATTTTGAAGGACAGAGAGGATGTGCTGAATGTATTTATACACGGCGATATGCCCCAAAAAGTGCAGCGCATCTGCAGGCTGTACCATGTCACCGAAGCCGAAGCAGTAAAAATGATGGCGGATATTGATAAAAGGCGTATGACAAATTATCGTTTTTACACGGAGCAGAAATGGGGAATGGCGGGCAATTATACACTGTCTATGAACAGCTCCAGGCTGGGGTATGAGATGTGTGAGAAAATGATTATGGATTGTATAAAAGCTGGCGTTGCGCACTCTTGTATTTGTACGTCTCAGGTTTTATAATGCCCTGTAGAACGATATCTTTTTGTTGTTACACCGGCCTATGCATGGAGAATTCCAAGAATTGTGAGAGACTGGATGATCGGCACCGAATTTAAAGATGTCAGGCAGGTATGGCTGTGACCGGGAGATTTGCGGGGAACCGGGCGCTGGCGGCGGTGGAAAGCTGCCAGCGTCCGGTCGGCATATTTGTAAGCATATTCTGGTTATCTGCTATTTTACAGATTTTACAACAAGGAAAACGCCAGCACGACGATGCCAAGGACTACAAGAATGACACCGGTTGCACGGTTTAACGTCTTTGGTGTGGCCTTATTGGCGAATACGGATGCGATTCTCGCCCAGAGGAACGTGAACACCACGCACAGAAGAAAGATTGTCCAGTCGGGAGCGCCGCCGATGGCAAAGTGCGACACGGCTCCGGTGAGAGCGGTGAAAGTCATGATAAATACGCTCGTGCCAACCGCGGTCTTTAACTCATAGCCCAGCACGGAGGTTAAAATTAAGAGCATCATCATGCCGCCTCCGGCACCGATGAAACCGCAGATAAATCCGATGATCACGCCGCAGACAACCGACTGGATGGCACGTTTTTTTGCGGAGACCTGAGCCATGGATTCTTTTGTCGTCATGACAGGTTTTACGATGAACTTGATGCCGAGAAGAAACGTCATGAAGACGGAAAAATTCCCCATGGTGGTGGACGGAACAAGGCTTGAGATATAGCTTCCGATGACGGTGAAGATTAAGACGCTCACCATCATAATCACTCCGTTGCGGATATCCAGATTTTTGTTTTTACCATAGACGTAGGCGGAGACGGCGCTTGCAAGCACGTCGGAGGAGAGGGCGATGCCGACTGCCATATATGGGTCAACATCCAGAAAAGTGATTAACATCGGGCTGATGACGGCGGCTGCGCTCATTCCGGCGAAGCCGGTGCCGAGTCCGGCACCCATGCCGGCAAAAAAGGTGACGAGTATCGTGAATAGTAATGTCATATCAGTGTTCCTCCTCTAACATGTGATCCAGATTTTGCTCCATCTGACGGATGCTTTCTGTGAGTTGTTTTCTGTCAGCATTATCGATATGCGCCAGAAGACTGTCCATAAAGCGGTTCTGAAGGGCGCGCCCCTGTTCGATGACAGCGCCGGCTTTGTCTGTGCAGAGCAGATGGGTCTTTCGGCGGTCGTCTGTGTCCACCTCACGCCGCAGATAACCTTCACCGACAAGCTTGTCCACGTTGATCGATACGAGGTTGGCTTTGATCTTGCGGATTTCCACAATATCGCGTGCGGTGGTATATTCCGGGTTGTTCGCCAGAAACATCAGAATATCGAACGCGGTCTGCGGGAGATTCAGTTCGTGACACAAAGGTCTGCATACAGCACTGTAGGCAGCCGATAGCTTCATGGTAAATTCAATACCGGTATTCATAAGTAAATGCTCCTTTCAATGGGATAAAATAATGCTTCATATATGAATTGTTCATATATGAAGCATATTAACATGACACATCCGGATTGTAAAGAGAAACATATTTGACAAATTCCGGATTCCGGTGCTACAATAGGATACGGAAAAGAGCGTTAGCATATTATATTCGTATAATCTGCTGGTGCTCTTTTTTTGTGTTGTGGAGACACCCGCATGCAAAGGAAGGATGGATGAAAATGAAAAAAAAAGATAGAGAAGTATTTTTAAAACAGATATTCTGGGAGGTTGTGGGAAGTGCGTTTATTGCTGCCGGCATTTATAATTTTGCGGTGCAGGCGGGATTCCCGATGACCGGATTTTCCGGTATCTCGATCATTTTATACCAGCTGTTCGGCGTGCCGATCGGATTTTCCACGATACTGCTGAATATACCGGTGGCAATATTGTGCTATCGTCTGCTGGGAAGACACTTTTTCTTCAGCTCACTGCGCTGTATGCTGATTTCTTCCCTGATGATTGACTATGTCGCGCCGCTGTTCCCGGTTTATTCTGGAGACCGTCTGCTTGCGGCACTCTGTACCGGTGTGTTTGCCGGACTGGGATATGCGGTGATTTACATGCAGAATTCTTCGACCGGCGGTTCCGACTTTATTATTATGGCAGTCAAGAATCTGAAACCGTACTGGTCTGTCGGGAAAATTTCGTTCGTGACGGATGTGATCATCATTCTTCTGGGTGGATTTCTGCTTCGGGATGTGGATGGAATTATCTACGGAATGATTGTAAGTTTTCTGCTGGCAATCGTGGTCGACAAGCTGATGTACGGCATCAATTCCGGAAAGATGACACTTGTCGTGACGGAGCATGGAAAGGAGATCTGCGATGTGATCGATTCCTGCTGCGGCCGCGGCTCTACGATATTACAGGGACAGGGCGGTTACCGCTGTGACAACAAACAGATTGTGATGTGCGTGTGCAACAACAAAGAGATGTATCTGCTGCAGCATGCCATCAAGGAGGCAGACCCGGCATCCTTTATGATTATATTAGAGTCCAATGAAGTGCATGGAGAGGGCTTCCGCACCATCAGGATCGGAGAGGGTGAGACGCAGGCAAAAAACAGCGCGGTTTGATTCCATAGGAAATTTGTGCTATAATCTTATTTTATGGTATAAAAGTAAGTAAGAAAGAATCAGTCGGGAGAGAGAACATGCAGAGTTTAGAGACACTGACAGAACGGGATTTTGATAGCGTATGGGAGATTATGGAGGAGAGTTTTCCGCGGGACGAGAGACGATCCAGAGAGGCGCAGAGAAAGATACTGGATGTCTCCTGGTATCACTTGTACGGGTACCGTGCACACGGGGAACTGATGGCGTTTCTGGCAGTGTGGGAGTTTGATACATTCCTGTTTGTGGAGCATTTTGCTGTGAGGAAATCATGCCGAAACGGCGGACTTGGAGCGGTACTTCTGACACAGCTGACAGCGCAGTGCAGAAGACCGGTTATACTGGAGGTGGAACTGCCGACCGGTGAACTGGAAGCCAGACGGATTGCATTTTATGAGAGAAACGGATTTGTGATGAATCCGTTTGAGTATATGCAGCCAGCGATGGGAGAGGACAGGCATGCCATCCCGCTTCGGATTATGTCTTATCCGAAGCGGCTTGTGGCGGATGAATTTGAGACCATGCGGGATGTGCTGTATTGTCATGTCTATCGGCAGAAATAGTGCTATGGACAGAATGGCAGATCGACGGTAAGTGTTACCGGACAGTGATCGGAGCCGGTGACATCGGTGAGAATTCCTGCATCCACAAGACGGTCATCGAGTGCAGATGAGGTGATGAAGTAGTCGATACGCCATCCGGCATTCTTCTCTCTGGCGTGAAAGCGGTAGGACCACCAGGAGTAGATGCCCTCGGTATCCGGATAAAAATGGCGGAACGTATCGGTGAAGCCGGCGGATAAAAGAGCCGTCATTTTGGCGCGCTCCTCGTCGGTAAAACCGGCGTTTTTCCGGTTGGTTTTCGGATTCTTAAGGTCGATCTCCTCGTGGGCGACATTGAGATCACCACAGAGAATAAGAGGCTTGTTTTGGTCAAGACCTTTTAGATATGAGAGAAATGCATCTTCCCACTCCATGCGGTAGGAAAGCCTTGCCAATTCATTCTGGGAATTCGGCGTGTAGCAGGTAACCATATAAAAAGCCGGGAATTCCAGCGTAATCACACGTCCCTCGGTATCGTGCTGTGGAATGCCGATGCCGTAATGCACCGACAGAGGTTCCTTTCTGGTAAAAATGGCGGTGCCGGAGTAGCCCTTTTTCTGCGCATAATTCCAGTAGGCGTAATAGCCCTCAGGTGCGAAATCAATCTGACCCTCCTGCAGTTTGGATTCCTGAATACAGAAAATATCAGCATCACTTGCTGTAAAAAATTCTGCGAAGCCTTTCTGCATGCAGGCGCGCAGACCGTTGACATTCCATGAGATCAGTTTCATAGACAATTCCTTTCTGTGGCTGCCCGGATGTGGCAGCGGTTTTACTTTTTCCAGATTTGTGATAAGTATACCATCCGGCGGACAAAAAGGAAAGAAGAAGAAGGAGGCGCGTTTCGTATGGCGGTCTGGAATCCCTGGCATGGCTGCAAGAAAATCAGTGCAGGGTGCGATATCTGTTATGTATATGAAAAAGATGCGATGTACGGCAAAAATGCGTCCGTGATCCGCAGGACAGCCAATTTTGATCTGCCGGTAAAAAAGAACCGGAGAGGAGAATACAAGCTGCTGCCGCAGGAGGAACCGGTCTATGTGTGCATGACGTCGGATTTTTTCCTGCCGGAGGCGGATGAATGGCGGAGCGAGGCGTGGGCGATGATGAGGGAACGGCAGGATCTTTCCTTTGTGATTGAGACGAAGAGGGAGCACCGCTTTTTTAAAGCACTGCCCGACGACTGGGAAGACGGCTATGAAAACGTGACGATTCTCTGTTCGGTGGAGAATCAGAGACGCGCGGATGACCGGATTCCGGCATTTTTAAAACTGCCGGTGCGCCACAAGGGCATTCTCTGCGAACCGCTCCTTGAAAAACTGGTGTTGGATGCGTATCTAAAGACCGGGGAGATTGCGCAGGTTCTCTGCGGCGGCGAAGAGGGAGCAGACGCGCGTGTATGCGATTTTGCATGGGTGCTGGAACTGATGAACCAGTGCGTTAGCTGCGGGGTTACATTCCGCTTTTTGCGGACCGGCACTTTTTTCCGGAAAGGGAACCGGACATACCGGATCACAGAGGAGGAGCAGGAAGAACAGGCGAGGCGGGCAGGCGTGGACTACACGCCATAACGCAGGGAGGAATGACAGGATGAACGTTCAATATGCAAAAGAAGTGACAGAACTTCCGGCGGGATCGGGCGGGAAGGCAGAGACGCTGCTGATGCGTCTGATAAGAGCGGGATATTATGTGGATGCACCCTGCGGCGGAAAGGGAACCTGTGGAAGGTGCCGCGTGCGCTTTGTGTCGGAGGCACCACAGCCGACGGCAAATGAGCGGAGGCTGCTCACAGAGGAAGAACGAAGCAGTGGCGTGCGCCTGGCGTGTGAAGTGCGCGTGGCAGAGGCATGCAGCCTGCAGCTTCCCGTAAGCCGGGAGCAGGAGATCGATGTGCTGGTCACGGCGGATGCAGCAGACGGAGCCATCCCCAGTCGGACGGTAGATGAAGGTATCCCCGGTCAGACGGCAGGGACCATCCACGGTCAGAGAGATTGCGCGGCGATGCACAGCAGAGAGGACGCAGCCAAGATATGGGGGCATTCCGGGAAAAAGCGCTGCGGCGCAGCCGTGGATATCGGTACCACCACGCTTGCCGCAACGCTTTATGACCTTACAGATAGAAAAAGGATTGCCGCCGCATCCTCGGTAAATCACCAGCGGGCATACGGCGCAGATGTTCTGTCCAGAATCCAGGCGGCAAACGAGGGGGCGGCAGAGGAACTGCGCCTTAGCATCTGCCGGGATATCGATGCGTTGCTTGCGGGACTCGTGGCGGATGCCGGGATACCGGATGATGCTGTGGAGGAACTTGTAATTGTCGGAAATACGACCATGTGTCATCTCCTGCGAGGATTATCCTGTGCGGGGCTTGGGGCGGCGCCTTTTACACCAGAGGATCTCTCCCTCTGGGAGGGGAGCGGCGCAGAACTTGCGCTGTCTGACCGGTGGAGTGTGTCAGTGACCATTTTGCCCGGAATTTCTGCTTTCGTCGGAGCGGATATCGTGGCGGGAATCTATGCCCTGGAAATGGACCGGAAAAAAAATGCGCTGCTGTTGGACATCGGCACCAACGGGGAGATGGCAGCAGGAGGAGCGGATGGATTTCTTGTGACTTCCGCAGCGGCGGGACCGGTCTTTGAGGGCGGGAATATATCCTGCGGCGTTGCGGGCGTTCCGGGAGCCGTGACAAGCCTGGTTCTGGAGAGAGATCCTGCCGCCATAGGAGGAATAAGAACCGTGGAGTTAAGCACCATCGCCGGTGAGACACCGATCGGCTTATGCGGAACCGGGATTATTGACGCTGTGGGAGAAGCCGTGCGGCTCGGACTCATCGATGAGAACGGGACGTTTGAGGAACCCTGGTTTACGGACGGCATGTCGGTCGCGGAGGGCAGATTCCGGTTCCGGCAGGAGGATGTGAGACAGGTGCAGATGGGCAAGGCGGCGATCCGCGCAGGGATCGAGACGCTGCTCGCGGAATACGGCGGAGGAGACCCCGAAGAAATCCTGATCGCAGGAGGTTTTGGCTGCAGGATGGACGAGGAGCAGACTATCCGGATCGGACTGTTCCCGGAACAATTCCGGGGACATATCACGATGATTGGCAACAGTGCGCTTGCGGGAGCACAGCGGTATCTGCTCGACGACAGGACGGTGGCAAAACAGAGGCTTGCGTCTATCACAGGGCGCGCGCAGGAACTTTCGCTTGCCATGCACCCGAAATTCAACGAATTATATTTGGACGAGATGTTTTTTGATACAGACAGATGATGGGAGGAACCGTTGATATGGAACAAAAAAATGATTTTCTTGGGAGAGATCCGATTGGCAGGCTGCTGTGGCGCATGTCACTTCCAGCGATCGTTGCACAGCTGATCAACCTGTTATATAACCTGGTAGACCGGGTCTATATCGGACATATGCCGGAAGATGGAGCGCTGGCGCTTACAGGGGTGGGCGTCTGCCTGCCAATTATCATGATTGTGTCGGCATTTGCCGCACTTGTGAGCAACGGCGGGGCACCGAGAGCTTCCATGGCGATGGGAAAGGGCGACTATGACGAGGCGGAAAAAATTCTCGGCAACAGCGTTGCACTGCAGATTGTCATCTCCGCAGTGCTCACGGTTCTGCTGTTACTGTTTTACAGACCGCTGTTGCTGACGTTCGGAGCAAGTGAGAATACCATCGGCTTTGCTTCGGATTATATGAAAATCTATGCGGCAGGAACGGTCTTTGTGCAGCTGACGCTCGGCATGAATGCGTTTATCACGGCGCAGGGCTTTGCCAAGACAGGAATGCTCAGCGTTATGATCGGCGCGGGCTGCAATATTGTGCTCGACCCGGTTCTGATCTATGGATTCGGTATGGGTGTCCGCGGAGCGGCGACCGCGACGGTGATCTCGCAGGCGGTATCGACCGTCTGGGTTCTCTCATTTCTGACGGGAAAAAAGACTGTATTAAAAATCCGCAAAAAGTATCTGCGCATGGAAGCGGGCGTGGTACTTCCGGGGCTGGCGCTTGGACTTGCCCCGTTTATCATGCAGGCAAGCGAGAGCGTGATAACGGTCTGCTTCAATGCCTCGCTGCTCAAATACGGGGGAGACGTGGCGGTGGGAGCCATGACGATTCTATCCAGTGCGATGCAGTTTTCCATGCTTCCGATGCAGGGACTCGGACAGGGTGCCCAGCCGATCACAAGCTACAACTACGGCGCAAGGAATGCGGAGCGCGTTAAAAAGACATTCCGTCTGCTTTTGACCACAAGCCTGTGCTATTCGCTGGCGGTATGGCTTTTAATCATGCTGTTTCCGCAGATGTTTGCAATGATTTTTTCCTCCAACGCAGAGCTGATCGCATACACGAAGTGGGCGCTCCGCATCTATTGCGCGGCCATGGGTATTTTCGGGGCGCAGATTGCATGCCAGATGACTTTTATCTCGATCGGCAATGCGGGGGCATCGATCATCGTGGCGATTATGCGTAAATTTGTGTTGTTGCTGCCGCTTATTTATCTGCTGCCGCATCTGGTGAAAAATCAGACCATGGGCGTGTATCTGGCAGAGCCGGCAGCGGATGTGATCGCGGTAAGCTTTACGCTTGTTCTGTTTTTCTTCCAGTTCAAAAAGGCGATTGCTGCCATTGAGAAGCCACAATAACGGTTAGGACTTTTTTCCTGCTTCTTTTGTCTGGTGTATTGAAATGTGGCGGCAACTTTGCTATGATGAAGTGAGGTTATGATGCGTTTGATGACAAATGCAGATTGGAAATATAGAACGAATCAGATAGGAACCAGGAGAATAAAAGAAACCGGGGTAAGAGTATGGGCAGCAGAGATAAGGTTCTCATAGTGGACGATTCAGAGCTGGATCGGATCGCATTGAAAAAGATGCTAAAGGATGCTTATGAGATTGTAGAGGCAGTAGACGGTGCAGGTGCACTTCGGATTCTGGAATCGCAGAAGGAGTTTGACGCGATATCTGCGATCATTCTGGATCTGGTCATGCCGCAGATGGATGGGTTTGATTTTTTAAGAGAATACCGCAAAGTGGATTCTTACCGCCGGATACCGGTCATTGTGGCGTCTGTGGAGCGTGACGTCAAGACGGAAAAGGCATGTCTGGCACTGGGGGCAAGAGACTTTATAGGAAAACCGTATGATCCGCAGATCGTGCGGTTCCGGGTGGAAAATGCGGTGCGCAGCAGTGAACAGCAGCTTTCGAGAGAATTGAGATACCGTGCAGAATACGATATGCTCACCGGAATTTACAATAAGACGCATTTCTTTGAAGCAACCCGTGTTCTGCTTAAGAGACATCCCGAAGAGACGTATGCGTTTTTACGCCTCGACATTGAAAAGTTCCAACTGGTGAATTCCTTCTTCGGAAGCAGCAACGGCGACGGACTTTTACAGTATATCGCGAAGGAGATCCGGAAATTTGCGGGAGATACGGAACAGATTGCCTACGGAAGAATCGAGGCGGATATTTTCGGCATCTGCATGCCGTACAGGGGCGAGGAGGCGATGTTAGAGTTTGTGCGCTACATGCGCATGCGTCTCGGACAGTACCAGCTCGCTTTTGATGTGGTGCCGGCAATCGGAATCTATGTGATCCGGGAGCGGGAGCTCTCCATCGATGCGATGTACGACCGGGCGAATCTGGCTGCCAAGCAGTGCAAAGGCAATTACATCGAAAACTATGCGTTCTATGTGGATGAGATGCGGGAAGACATCGTGCGGGAACAGCAGATTGTCAACCATATGCGGCATGCGTTGGACAAGGAGGAATTCGTCCTTTACCTGCAGCCGAAGTACAGCCTGCAGGACAACAGGATCTGTGGGGCGGAAGTGCTGGTGCGGTGGGCAAAGCCGGAAGGCGGCATGATCTCGCCGGGAGAATTTATTCCGATCTTTGAACGCAATGGATTCATTACCAAGCTGGATTACTACGTCTGGGAGAAGACCTGTAAACTGCTTGCAGGATGGATTGCCGAGGGGAAAAAACCGTCGCCGGTGTCGGTCAACATTTCCAGAGTCAGCCTCTATAATCCAAGACTGGTGGAGGCAATCTGCGGACTGACGGACCGCTACCACATCCCCCGGGAACTGTTGGAACTGGAACTGACGGAGAGCGCCTACACGACGAACCCGAAGGCGATCAAGGAGACGATGGAGCGTCTGCAGAAGGAGGGATTTTCCATTCTGATGGACGATTTCGGAAGCGGATATTCTTCTTTAAATGTGTTAAAGGATATCGCCGTGGATGTGCTCAAGATCGATATGAAGTTTCTGTCGGATACGGATCAGGAGGGGCGCAGCCAGAATATTCTTGCGTCGGTTGTGCGCATGGCAAAATGGCTGAATCTCCCGGTGATTGCAGAGGGCGTAGAGCGAAGGGAGCAGGTGGACTTTCTGCACAGCGTCGGATGCGAGTATGTACAGGGATTTTATTTTGCGAGACCGATGCCGGTATCCGACTATGAAAAGCTGGTATCCGAGAAAAAGGACGAACTGCAGGAGAAGTACCAGAAGGATGAGATCGGCAGGGATATGCTCTGGAACGCGACGTCACAGATGGGAAGCGTATTTTCCGGCATGATGGAGCCGGCGGTCATCTATGAATATGAGAAAGAGCAGAACCGGATTGATACGCTGCGCGTGAACAACGCCTACTATGACATGTTCGGATACGGGGATATCAATTCCTCGGGCGGGCTTGTGATGGAAAAACAGCTTTCCGATGAGAGCAGGAAGATTCTCATCGACACGTTTGAGGACATTGCAAAGTCGAAGGAGACCGCAGCCTGCGAATTTTTACGCACTTCAAAGAGCGGACGCTCGATCTGGGTACATCTGAAGTTGAAATACGTCACAAGCGTGGGCGAAAAGCACATTATTGTCGGTACGCTTACCGATATTACGGAACAGCGGATGATGGATCAGGAACTGCAGAAATACCGTCAGGTACTTCTGGCTGCGGAGCAGACAGAACGGACGATGCTGGTTGTGGACGACCAGGAGGTAAACCGTGGACTGCTTAAGTGCATTTTTGAGAAACAGTACCGGATCCTTGAAGCGGAAAACGGAGCGGATGCCTTTGAGGTCTTAAACAGGGAGTCTGGCAAGGTGGACATTATCCTGTTGGATCTTGCGATGCCGGTGATGGACGGAATGGAATTTTTAAAGCGAAAGCAGCAGGATGCCGTCCTTGCGGGAATCCCGGTGATTATCATCACAGCGGACGACACGACCGGACATCAGATCCAGATGCTGCAGCTGGGCGCAGAGGACTACATCGTGAAGCCTTTCGCGCCGGAGATTGCGATGCGCAGAGTGGAAAATGTTCTGGGAGCTGGCAGACTGTTGAAGCGGGTGTCTGTTGCCGGAGAGAAGGATAAAGGAGAGACGGACAATGGAGGAACTGTTTGATTCCTTGAAAAACTGGGGCTGTGATGTGGACGGTGCGCTGGCACGGTTCATCGGTGACAGGGAGCTGTACCGCCGCTGCCTGCACACGGCAGCGACAGATCAGAATTTTGAACTTCTGCCGGAGACGCTGCGCTCAGGGGAGATGGGACGTGCATTTGAATGTGCGCATACATTAAAAGGAATGCTTGCCAATATGGGACTGACCCCGTTATATGATATTGTGGTGCGGATTGTGGAACCGCTGCGTGCGGGAGAGACGGCGGGACTTTTACCTGCCTGCGACGAACTTCTGGCGGCGAGAGACAGGCTGAATACCCTGTTAAAGGAGACGGCATGAGGGTTCTGATAACCAATATTTCGCCGCTGCGGGATGCGGCATTGTACAAAGAGCTTCTGCGGTATGTACCCGCAGAGAGACAGGAGAAAATAGCGCGCTGCGGGAAGCAGGAGGATCGCAGGAGAAGTCTTGGCGCAGGTTTGTTGCTGGAGTATGGTCTGCGAAGTCTTGGCTGTTCCCTGCTTCCGCTGGTGCCAGGGACAGAGACGGTGCATCTGGTGCGTGGTGCCCACGGAAAGCCGGAACTTTCCGGCGGGACGGGGGTGCATTTTAACCTGTCCCACGCGGGAGACTATGCGGCGGCGGTATTTGACGACGGTGCGGTTGGCATCGACGTGGAACGGGCGCGGCGCGTGAATGTGAATGTTATGCAAAGGCAGTTTACTGCAGCGGAGAATGCGTATCTGCGGAGCAAACCGGATGCGTTTTTAAGACTCTGGACGCGCAAGGAAAGCTATTGTAAAGCGGTAGGGGAAGGACTGCACCTGCCGCTTTCTTCTTTTGATGTGCTGGAGGATCAGGTGGCAGGCCGGGAAGCACTGGACACAGAGTCGGTGGGCAGGGAGGCGGATGCCGGGGACTTTTATTTGTATACAGAAGCATTTGCAAAAGATTATGTAGTGTCGGTCTGCACGGGACATCCCATCACGGGGTGTCCTGTGCAGACCGTTGATCTGCGGAAATTATTTGACGGCATTTCCTAAAATCACTATAATAAATTCATCAGCCAAAAAGGATGGGGATAGATCATGTACGATGAATTGACAGAGCAGGATATCAAGAAAATGGAAGAGGAGATCGAGTATCGCAAGCTGGTTGTGCGCAAGGAAGCACTCGAGGCTGTGAAGGAGGCGAGAGCCCAGGGAGATCTCAGCGAGAATTTTGAATATCATGCGGCAAAAAAAGACAAGAATCAGAACGAGAGCAGGATCCGCTATCTGGAGAAGATGATCAAGACAGCGAAGATCATATCCACGGACTCCGCGGAGGATGAAGTCGGAATGAATAATACCGTCACCGTATATTTCGAGGAGGACGATGAGGAAGAAGTCTATAAGATTGTCACCACCGTGCGCGGCAATTCACTCAAAAATCTGATCAGCAATGAGTCGCCGCTCGGTAAGGCGCTGCTTGGACACCGGGTAGGGGATCGCGTGGAAGTGCGGGTCAACGATGATTATTCTTATTTTGTCACGATCCGCAAGATCGAGAATACCGTGGATGACGGAACAGACAAGCTGAGAAAATTTTAGGCATGACGAAGAAGAAAGGATAGAGCAGATGAGACTGACAGAATTATTAAAGACCGATCAGGTTACGATTTCCTGTGAGCTGTTTCCACCCAAGCAGGGGGCGCAGCTTGCCAATTACAAAAATATCGTTGCGGACATGGCGGCATTAAAGCCGGCATATATGAGTGTGACCTACGGCGCGACCGGCGGTACGTCCGACTATACGGTAGAACTTGCCAGCGAGGTGGAAAAGCATCAGATTCCGGCGCTTGCACATTTAACCTGTGCTTCCTCCACGAAGGAAAAGGTGGCATCCGTGATTGAGGAGTTAAAAGAGAAGCAAATCAGCAATATTCTGGCGCTCCGGGGAGACATTCCGCAGAATGCAGATTTCCCGCTTCCGAACCAGTACCGTCATGCGAGTGAGCTGATCGCGGACATCAAAGCACAGGGAGATTTCTGCATCGGCGGCGCCTGCTATCCGGAGGGACATCCGGAAGCGGACACCATTTTTGAGGATCTGGATCATCTGAAGGAAAAAGTGGATGCGGGCTGTGAATTCCTAACGACACAGATGTTTTTTGATAACCACATTCTGTACAATTTCCTGTACAAGGCACTCTCAAGAGGCATCGATGTGCCGGTGGTTGCGGGAATCATGCCGGTGACGAACAAGGCGCAGATCAAGAGGATCGTGTCGCTTTCCGGCAATATGGTTCCGCCGCGTTTCCTGGCGATCGTGGATCGTTTCGGGGATAATCCGGCGGCGATGCGCCAGGCCGGAATTGCTTACGCGACGGATCAGATTATCGATCTGATTGCCAACGGCGTGAATCACGTACATATCTATACTATGAATAAGCCGGATGTCGCGGGCGAGATTCTGGACAATTTGTCCGAGATCTATGTGAGAGCGTAATCTGGGGCTGATCCGGGCTTGTGCGGGAGGAAGGCTATGGCAGGGAAGAATGTTGAGGGACAGCTTGAGTTATTTTCACTGTTTGATTCGGTGGAAGAACTCGAGCAGAAGATCAAAGGCGCCGGACTTAAAGAAGTGCAGGGCGAACCGGTGATGGAACGGTGTTACAGGCACCGTGACACCGGTGAGACGGCGGTGGCGGCGTATCTGGACTATAACCGGGTCTATGTGGCGGACTGGGGCAGGAAGCCCCTGCTGTATCAGTTTGACAGCACAAAAGAGGCTGTCGGGTATTATGCAGACTGGCTGGATCGCCATGCGTCGGATGAAGCGGCGGTAGCGGCACAGCGGCCGGAAGCATTGCAGAAGGCGAAGGCAGTCCGCTGGGAGAATACGGAGGTAGAGAAATGAAACAGGAAGAATTATGCCGTAAACTGACGGAGATGATTGCAGAGACAAAAGCACAGAAGCTTTCCTGGAGACTGGAAGTACAGACCACAGAGGGAAATGATGCTTCCGAGAAGCCGATCGAGGAGGAGCACGGAACAAAGTGGACGATTGATGAGTGTTATGCGTCTTACAGCTGTAACTACCGCGGAAAAGAATTCTGCATGATTACCTATGAACTGCTCAAGAAATCTGGGGATAAGGAGCGCTCAAGCAATCTGGTCTTTCTGCCGCCGGAGGGAATCCGCTTTTTCGACCTTCACACCTTACTGCCGTACAGTGTGGAGATGTCGGCGGTGCTTGCGGATCACATTCACCAGCTCTGGCTGCTTTTGATGGAGCAGTACAAGGAAAAGTGCCCCGGTGTGGAACTGATTGTAAGACCCGGGACACTTACAATTGAAGATGAAGGACTATAGAACAAGGTTTTTAATTACATTACAGAAAAAACGTGTGGGAGACTACAGAATATGCAGCCTCCCGCACGTTTTTTAGTGCAGGGATTTCTCGATTTCATTTAGAGAGAGGGCACAGTGGTTCTTTAAAACCACGGATTTTAAATCCTCAAATTCGGCTTTCTCTTTCTGGATGCCGTAGCCGGAACTTTTTTTGATGCGGATATTGCCGTACGAGGTCTTGCGCGTCTCAAAAGTAGATTCCAGCTTTGCGCGTTCGAACACCTGGTAGCGCACGCCTCTGGTCGAAGTATGGAGGAAGAAAAGCCCTGTAAATTTTTCGCGTTCCTCCATCTCACACAGACAGGTTAAGAGAATGCCGGGACGGTTTTTCTTCATCTGGATCGGGATCGTAAAGACGTCCAGTGCTCCGGCTGCCATAAAGATCTCCGTTGCAAGCCCCAGTGCCTCGCCGGTCATATCGTCGATGTTGCAGGAGATCGATAAAATGGTATCGTCGCAGGAGTACGGTTCCTCCTCGGCAGCAAGATAGGAGGCAGTGTCGCCGAGGAAAGCGCGGACACAGTTTGCAATGCCGAAATCCTTCGACCCGATGCCGTAGCCGATCTCCGATGCGGTCATGGTTGGCATCGGGAGATAGCGCAGCACATAATAGTGCAGGATGGCAGCGCCCGTCGGGGTTAAAAGTTCGCCGGTCACGGAGCCGGTGTAGAACGGAATGCCGCGCAGAAGCTCTGCGGTCGCCGGGGCAGGAACCGGCAGCACGCCGTGTGCACATTTTACAAAGCCGTTTCCGACGTGAAGAGGCGACGCGAGAATCTGCTCCGGTGCGATCGTGCGGATTAAAAGCGCGCAGCCGACCACATCCGCGAGTGCGTCGAGTGTTCCCACCTCGTGAAAATGGATCTGCTCTAACGTGGTGTCGTGTACTTTTGCTTCTGCCTCTCCGAGCAGGCGGTAGATGGCGAGCGCATCGTCCTTTACCTCTGCGGGAAGATCAAGGGATGCGATCTCCTCGCAGACGGCGGCGTAGGTGGTGTGCGTGTGGGAGTGTCCGTCCTCCGCAGAATCGGACGCTTCGTGGGCAAAGGATGCATCCGGACTCTCTGCATGCGTGTGATGGGCATGTCCCGCCTTGACATCGAGAGAGACCTCCTCGGTACCGTCCACCGTTACTTTCATGTGGGTTCCGTTGATACCGCAGCTTACGGCGGATTCCGGAGAAAGCACGATATGATAAGGGGCAAAGACGGTGTTCATCTTGTGCAAAAACCATTCTTTTTGATCGCAGATCTCATAAAGGGCACTCATCAGCATATCTCCGGCAGCACCCATATTACATTCCAGATAAATTGTTTTCATAGTGAGAAGAAACCTCCTGTTAGAGTGATGGATGGTGTGATCAGCCGCCGATGTGGTTGATCATGCTTGCAAGGTAGCCCGCGCCGAAGCCGTTGTCGATGTTGACGACAGATACGCCGCTGGCGCAGGAATTGAGCATGGACAATAGCGCGGAAATGCCGTGAAAGCTGGCGCCGTACCCAACGCTTGTGGGAACGCCGATGACAGGGCAGTCCACGAGACCGCCGATGACGCTGGCGAGAGCGCCCTCCATGCCTGCGACGGCGACGATGGCATTGGCGGATGAGAGCAGCTCCATGTTGGAGAGCAGGCGGTGCAGTCCCGCGACGCCGACGTCATAGACGCGTACGACCTTGTTGCCGAGCACTTCTGCCGTTAAGGCTGCCTCCTCCGCGACGGGAATGTCGCTCGTGCCGCCTGTGGCTACGACGATGGTTCCCTCCGCTGTGATATGCGGCGTACGGTTCACAATGCCGATGCGGGACGCCTCATCGTAGAACAGCGAAAAACGCTCAGAGAGGTAAGCCGCGGATTCCGGGGAGAGCCTCGTGATTAAGATATTCTCCGGACAGTGGGCGAGCAGACTGTTCGTGATGCCCGCGATCTGTTCTTTGGTCTTGGAGGCTCCGTAGATCACTTCCGGCGCTCCCTGACGCACTTCGCGGTGATGATCGACCTTGGCGTACCCGAGATCCTCAAAAGGAGCCAGCTTTAACTGCGCGTAGGCTTCGCTCGCGGTGAGCGTTCCGTTTTCAATATTATTAAGAATCGTTCTGATATGATCGTTTTCCATGATGTCCTCCATGTCTGTAATTAACCATATTATACCCATTGTACGGCGGGATTGCAAGAACGCGCAGGCGCTTGAAAGCCCGGAATTTAGTACATTTATACAAAAAATGGAAACTGATTTTGTGAATTCGGTTTCTTGTGAGAACCTGGAAATCGTGATAGAATAAAGGAAACCAGAAAAAGAAAAATAGTTTCCGAAAGAGGGAGGTGAAATAGATGCAGCAGAAAGAAGTGATCCTGGAGGGAACGATCAAGGCGTTCAATGAGAAAGGCCTGAAGTTCACCATGGACGATGTGGCAAAGATCCTCGGAATGAGCAAAAAGACCATATATACCGTATTCCGCGACAAGGAGTCGATGTTTCTTGCGATGGTGGATTACATGTTCGACTCCATTAAGGAGAGTGAACAGCAGATCGTGGAGGACGATGCGCTATCTACGGTGGAGAAGATCAGACGGATTCTCGGAGTGATCCCGGAGAGTTACCGGGATGTGGATTTCAGACAGCTTTATCTGTTAAAGGACAAGTATCCGGTAATTTACAAACAGGTGGAAAAGAGACTGGAGACCGGCTGGGAGACAACGATCCAGCTTCTGGAGCAGGGAATGGCGGAAGGCGTGATCCGCAAGGTCAGCATTCCGATTGTGAAGATGATGCTGGAAGCTACGGTAGAACAGTTTTTCCAGAGAGATATCCTGATTCAGAGCGGGCTTTCCTATCTGGAAGCGCTCGATGAGGTGGTTTCGATTCTGGTAAACGGAATTGTGGTGCCGGAGGCGGCGGGATAAACGCGTGGCAATGCAGGAAGGTGACAGGCAAAGGTAGAACATGGAGAACAGAGTATATTTAAATGACGACTGGAAGTTTTCGGAGCAATTTACGGAAGAAATGCTGGGCGACGGCTTTGACGTGGGAAACATGACTCCGGTACGGCTTCCGCACACGGTGAATGAGACACCGCTTCACTATTTTGACGAATCTGTTTACCAGATGGTCAGCGGATACCGCAGAGATGTCTATATTCCGGAAGAATGGAAAGGAAAACGTCTGCTGCTCACGATTGACGGGGCGGCGCATGAGAGCGAAGTCTACTGGAACGGGAAGAAGATCGGGGAACATCACTGCGGCTACACGGCATTCACGATGGACATCAGCGACGATGCCGTCTACGGCATCCGCAACACACTGGTGGTCAAGGTGGACAGCAGGGAGAGCGTGAATATACCGCCGTTTGGATTTGTGATTGACTATATGACATACGGCGGACTCTACCGTGAGGTGTGGCTCGACATCAAGGAGAAAACCTATCTGAAAGATGTGTTTGTGCGGGGAGATCTTTCCGGTGACTCCGGCAGACTGATCTCCGAGATTACGGCGGACGGCGGCGGGGAGAATCTTAGCGTCAGACAGAAGATCAAAAGATGCGGCGAGAGCGGCTACCGTCTTCTGGGCGAATGTGAACTGACCGGAACAAAGCTTGTGCTCGACTATACGGTGGAATCCGTTTTGCCGTGGGACACCGTTCATCCGGTCTGCTATGAGGTGTGCACACAGCTCATCCAGGATGAAAAGGTGCTGGATGAAAATGTGACGGTCACAGGCTTTCGACATGCCGAGTTTAAGGCGGACGGTTTTTATCTGAACGGTAAAAAAGTAAAGCTCCGCGGACTCAACCGACATCAGAGCTATCCGTATGTGGGATATGCCATGCCGGAATCCATGCAGCGGATGGACGCGGATATTTTAAAGTATGAGCTTGGCGTCAACGCCGTGCGGACATCCCACTATCCGCAGTCCCATTACTTTATCGACCAGTGTGACAGAATCGGACTTCTGGTATTTATGGAGATTCCGGGATGGCAGCACATCGGCGATGAGGCGTGGAAGGATCAGGCGGTTATAAATGTGCGCGATATGGTGATGCAGTACCGCAATCACACGTCCATCATTCTCTGGGGCGTGCGCATCAACGAGTCGCAGGACGATGATGATTTTTACCGCAGGACGAACGCAGTGGCGCACGAACTCGATCCATCCAGACCGACGGGCGGTGTGCGGGCGCACAAAAAGAGCAGCCTTCTGGAAGATGTCTACACTTACAATGATTTTGTGCATGACGGCACGAATCAGGGATGTGAGAAAAAGGCGGCGGTGACATCCGATCCGAAAAAGCCGTATCTGATCAGCGAGTACAATGGCCACATGTATCCGACCAAGGCATTCGACTGGGAGGAACACCGCGCGGAACATGCGCTGCGCCATGTGCGGGTGCTCGACGCGGCGGCTGCGGAGGGTGACATTGCAGGAAGCTTCGGCTGGTGCATGTTCGACTACAACACACACAAGGATTTCGGCAGCGGGGATCGCATCTGTTACCACGGTGTGATGGATATGTTCCGCAATCCGAAGCTGGCGGCGAGGGTCTATGAATGCCAGCAGGAGGAGCATACGGTTCTGGAACTGAGTTCTTCCATGGACATAGGGGAGCACCCGGGCTGCAACCGCGGCGAGACCTACATTTTTACCAACGCGGACAGTGTGCGGATGTACAAAAACGACCGTTTTATCAAGGAATACAAGAGAGAGGATTCCCCGTGGAAACATCTGCCGCACGGACCGCTCGTGATCGACGATTATATCGGAGATGCGATCGAGAAGGGCGAACATTTTACAACGGCGCAGGGAAAGGGAATCAAGGATGCGTTGAATGCGACCGCACGCTACGGACTGTCGCATCTTCCGAAATCCGTGTATGTGACGGCGCTTAAGATGCTGCTCCTTTATCACATGAAGCCGACCGATGCGGTGGTGCTCTATAACCGCTATATCGGAGACTGGGGAGGCACTTCCACGACATACCGGTTTGAGGCGGTGTCGGACGGCGGCGTGACTGCGGAACTTATCAAAAAGCCGATGACAAAGGTTGTACTTTTTGCACGGGCGGATCACACGGGACTTCAGGAGAAAAGCACCTACGATGTGGCGGCCATCCGGATTGAGGCGCGGGACGAATACGGCAATCTGCTTAGCTTCTTCAATGAGCCGGTAAGCTTTGAGGTGAGCGGACCGGTGGAGCTGATCGGACCGTCCGTCATCTCGTTGGAGGGCGGAATGGGCGGCACTTATATAAAGACGACGGGTGAGAGCGGTGAGGCACGGCTTGTCATCCGGAATGCACAGACCGAACCGGTGGAACTGCACTTTGCGGCAGCGGCAGAGCGACAGAGATTGTAAGAGAAGAGAGGGAACACAGGCAATGGAAGAAAAATCAAAAGTTATTTTTGGCAATCCGATGCCGGATAAGGTATACCGGAAAGCGGTAAAGTCGAAAAAGAAATATGCAAAAAAATTCGGGGACGATGCAGGGGCAGATTATCCTGCAATCGTGAAGAAGAATGAATACATCGGCGATATGCTGGGCGTACATGACATCCGTGTGGGAGAGACGGGAGAAAACGTGGGATTTGACACGGAAAAGGGAATCATCGTCGGCAACATCCGCATGGGATTTGGACATTACCGCATTTCCATGGCGATCGCATCTGCGGCACATTCCATGGGCTATGTACCGTACTGGATGGACTTGAATTCCTACCCGCAGACGACCTGCACAAAAGTTATTGGTGCGCAGAATGATCTGTATTCCCTGGGATCAAGACTTTCCCAGAAGAGCAGACTGTTTAACCGTCTGGTCTGGGAGCCGATGAACTATGAAGGCTTCCGGAAGCTTTCCTACAATGCCGCGGATCAGAAAAACGCGGAACTGATGGCTCCGGTCTATGCGAATGTGCCGAAGGAGATTCCGGTGGTGGCGACGCACGTGTGGCCGGCGCAGGCAGCAATCCATGTGGGAATGAAGCATGTGGTCAACGCGATCCCGGACAACTGGCCGATGGCGCTGCATTTATCGGAGGGAAGCATTCACACCGTGCAGACGCATTATGCCTACCAGGGCTACCGCATCTTAAACGGCATGCAGGGAGCTGACGTTCTTCGCCCGATGCCTGAGGATGATCTGATCTATACGGGACATTACATCGACCATGAGCTGGTGAGCAACATCGAGGCGGACTGTGAGGCGAGACGGGCGCGCAAGAGAGAAAAAAAGCCGATGCGTTTTCTTCTCACAATCGGAGGAGCGGGAGCACAGAGAGAGATTTTTGCTTCCATCATTAAACATCTGCTCCCTGCGATTCGGGACGGCAGAGCCGCACTGTATGTGAATGTCGGTGATTACCGCAATGTCTGGGAGGAGCTGCTCGGCGAGATCCCGGGAATGAAGAAGCTTGCAACGGAGCATTTCAACAACTGGAAGGATACGACAGAGTTTGCCGCACAGGCACTTACCGGTGAGGTAAGCGGCATCCACGGCTTCTGGCATGAGAATATTTTCGAGGCAGTCTACTGCACGAACCTTCTGATGAGAAGCTGCGATGTGCTTGTGACAAAGCCGAGCGAGCTGGCATTCTACCCGGTGCCGAAGCTGTTTATCAAGCGTGTCGGCGGGCATGAGCAGTGGGGCGCCATCCACTCCGCAGAGATCGGGGACGGCACGTTAGAGTGCAGAGATATTCCGCACACGGTACAGATGCTGGATCTGTTCTTAAACGAGGACGCGCTGCTTAACGATATGTGTGACTGCATCGAGAAGAACAAGGCAGCAGGAATTTACGACGGAGCCTACCGCGTGGTAGAGCTTGCGATGGAGAAGAGATAAGGGGAGCGCGAAGGCGCAGAATTGGAGGATCACATGAAACTGACAGGAAAAGAAAAAGTCTCCTACGGACTGGGAGCAGTCGGAAAAGATATGGTGTACATGCTTTCCGCAAGTTACATACTGTATTATTATCAGGATATTTTAGGGGTGAGTGCGTTTGCAATGGGCGTGATCTTACTTGCAGCGCGTGTGTTTGACGCGTTTAATGACCCGATCATGGGTGTGGTGGTTGCCAAGACAAGGACGAGATGGGGAAAATTCCGCCCGTGGCTTTTGATCGGAACGATTTTAAATGCCATCATGCTCTACCTGATGTTCTCTGCACCGCCGGCACTCGACGGAGGCGGTCTGGTGGCCTATGCAGCAGTCACCTATGTGCTCTGGGGTGTGACGTACACGATGATGGATATCCCTTACTGGTCAATGATTCCGGCGTTTACCGAGGGCGGTAAAGAGCGTGAGGGACTTTCCACGATGGCGCGCTCCTGTGCGGGCGTCGGCTCTGCCATCATCACGATCATCACAATGTTATGTGTATACCGTCTTGGCGGCGGGGATGAGCGCGTGGGATTCAAGTGGTTTGCACTCATCATTGCAATCTTATTTGTACTTTTCACGACGATTACATGTGTCAACGTCAAGGAAAAATCTACGGTCAATGTGGATTCTCCGTCTGTGGGACAGATGTTCCGTGCACTGATTCAGAACGACCAGGCGATGACGGTCGTGATCACCATCGTTCTCATCAACTGTGCGGTCTATACGACCTCAAACCTTGTGATCTATTTCTTTAAATACGATTTCGGCGGCGAGGGCTGGTACAACAGCTACACCTTGTTTAATACGTTCGGCGGAGCGGTACAGATTCTGTCCATGATGATCTTATTCCCGCTGCTGCGCAAATTCATGGGAACCATCCAGGTGTTCTACACGGGATTTGCTATGGCAATCATCGGTTATGTGGTGCTTTTAGTACTGGCATTTACCAATATGTCCAACGTGATACTGCTGTTTATCCCGGGATTTTTCATCTTTGCAGCAAACGGCGTGCTGACAGTGCTGACGACGGTGTTCCTTGCCAATACCGTAGACTATGGACAGCTGAAAAATCACAGACGTGACGAGAGCGTGATCTTTTCCATGCAGACGTTCGTGGTCAAACTGGCGAGCGGCGTGGCGGCACTGATTGCATCGATCTGCTTACAAATCTGCAATCTGAGCAACGATACAACAGATACCGCAGCAGTTGCGACAGCTGCCACATCCTCGGTGGTAGGTCTGCGCATGACAATGACGATTCTCCCGATCATCTGCCTTCTGTGCGGCATTTTCATTTTCCACAAAAAGTATATTCTGACGGAGGAGAAGGTTGCCGAGATCGCAGAGCAGGTCAAGAAAGGGGCATACTAAATGATAAAAGCGGACGGACATATTTTTGTGCTGGAGACGGCGCACACGACATACTGCTTCCGGAGAATGGAGACAGGGCATTTGGAGCATCTGTATTACGGAAGGCACCTGACGCTGCCGGAGCATCCGGCGGAGTGTGATGTTGCTCCGCTGGTGGAGAAGCATACATTTGCACCGGGAAATACGAATCTCTGTGAGAAGGATCAGCCGTTTTCGCTGGAGGATATAAGACTTGAGATGTCCTCCTACGGAAAAGGGGACATCCGCGAACCGTTTGTGGAGATCGTGCACGCGGATGGAAGCATCACTTCGGACTTCCGTTATGAAAGCTATGAGATCACAGAAAAGACGGCGGGGACAGAAAACGGAGATCTCCCGGGAGCTTACGACGAGAGGGGGGAGGCGCAGCGTCTTTGTATCAGACTGCGCGACCACTCCTATGATCTTGTGCTGGAACTTCATTATGACGTCTACGCAGAGTGCGATGCGATTGTGCGAAGCGCCGTTCTCTTCAATGAGAGCGGGGAGACGATCCGTCTGAACCGCCTGATGAGTACCCAGATCGACTTTGATCCGGCAGAGTATGTGTTTACAACTTTTACCGGTGCGTGGGCGCGGGAGATGCACCGCTCCGATACGCGCATGGAGGCGGGAAAACATGTCAATGCGTCCTACACGGGAACCTCCTCCAGCCGTGCCAACCCGTTCGTCATGATTGCAAAGACGGATACGACGGAGGATACCGGGGAATGTTACGGATGCAACCTCATCTACAGCGGCAACCACTATGAGGCGGCGGAAGTGAGCGGCTACGGCAAGATGCGCCTGACTGCCGGCATCAATCCGCAGTCATTTTCCTGGCTGCTGGCTCCGGGGGAGAACTTTGCGGCGCCGGAGGCGGTCATGGCGTATTCCTGCGAGGGCTACAATGGCATGAGCCAGTGCATGCATGCATTTGTGCGGGAGCACATCGTGCGTGGAGCGTTTAAGCACAAGGTGCGTCCGGTGCTGCTTAACAGCTGGGAGGCAGCCTATTTTGACATCAATGAGAGAAAGCTGCTTGCTCTGGCGAAGAAGGCAAAGGAAGCCGGCGTAGAACTTTTTGTGATGGACGACGGCTGGTTCGGCGAGCGCAATGATGACGCACATTCCCTGGGAGACTGGGAAGTCAACGAGAAGAAGCTTCCGGGAGGTCTTGCGGGACTTGGAAGAAAGATCAAGGCGCTCGGGCTGGATTTCGGTATCTGGGTGGAGCCGGAGATGGTGAATGTGAACAGTCATCTCTATCAGGCACATCCGGACTGGACGATCGAGATTCCGGGAAAACCGCACGCGGAGGGACGCAATCAGCGCATTCTGGATCTTACGAGAACGGAAGTGCAGGACTATATCATCGAGACGATGACGAATGTCTTTTCCTCGGCGGAGATCTCCTATGTCAAATGGGATATGAACCGGACGTTTACGGATTACTATTCCGGAGCGCTTCCGCCGGAGCGGCAGGGGGAGGTGGCACACCGCTATGTACTGGGACTGTACCGGTGCATGAGAGAGCTTACCGCGCGTTTTCCGGACATTCTCTTTGAGGGATGCTCGGCGGGCGGCAACCGGTTCGATCTTGGAATTTTATCCTATTTTCCGCAGATCTGGGCGTCGGATGACACGGATGCGCTCTGCCGGGCGGAGATCCAGACCGGCTATTCCTACGGTTATCCGATGTCCGCTGTGAGCGCCCATGTGTCGGCGTGCCCGAACCACCAGACGCTCCGCGTGACGCCGCTTGAGACACGGTTCGCCGTGGCGGCGTTCGGTATCTGCGGCTATGAGTGCAATTTCTGCGATCTGTCCCGCGAGGATTTTGCGGCGGTAAAGGCACAGATCGCACTGTACAAACAGTGGCGGGAGGTATTACAGAAGGGACGTTTTTACCGCGGACGCACATTCGGAGAGGGGGCACATGAAAGTGCACTCTCCCAGAGCGTGGGAAACCAGATGGAGTGGACCTGCGTCTCGGAAGACCAGACCCGCGCGGTGGGTATGCTGATGCAGAAGCTGGTCGTACCGAATACCCAGTATCACAGCTATCACGCGAAGGGATTAAAACCCGATGCGCGGTATCATTTCTATAACCGCAGCTTAAAATACAATATCAAGGATTTCGGGGATCTGGTCAATACCGTCTCACCGGTACACATTAAGCAGGATTCGCTGGCGCTGGATCTGATCGCCAGATTTAAGAAGATGGGCGGGGAGATCGAGGATTGCCATGCAGCCGGAGATATGTTAATGTATCATGGAGTGAAGCTTAAACAGGCGTTCGGCGGAACCGGATACAACAATGAGGTGCGGTATTTTCAGGATTTCGCTGCGCGCATGTATTTTATGGAAGAGGAAAAAGGACATGCAGACAGCGGGGAAGCAGAAGAAAAAGAGAGATAACAGCAGCAGAATCAGAAGCGGGGCAGCGGCACTTTGTGCGGCCCTGCTTCTTTTACTGTCTGGATGCGGGACGGCATCGGACGGACAGGCGGTAAGGCAGCAGGCGGCACTGTCCGGAGGAGCCTTGCAGGATGGTCAGATGCCGGAATTGCAGATGGCAGAGCAGCAGGAGAATGGCGGCTCACCGACAGAGGAGATGGCAGAGCCGGGGGAAGGACAGACGCCGGACGGAACGCTGTCGGTGACGTTTTTGGATGTCGGACAGGGCAATGCCGTTTTAGTGGAGCAGGGCGGAGCGTATATGCTGATCGACGGTGGCAACAGGGATTACTCCTCGTTTGTGGTAAGCTATCTGAAGGAACAGGGCGTGGAAGAACTCGCCTATGTGATCGCTTCTCACTACGATGCGGATCACTTAAACGGTGTGGTCGGCGCCCTGCACGCATTTTCCTGCGGGCAGGTGCTTGCTCCCGATTACGTGACGGATACCAGAGTCTATGAGTCGTTTGAGCGCGTGATAAAGGAGCAGGATATCGCACTTGCCTACCCGGCGGTGGGAGACACTTACACGCTTGGCGATGCCTCTTTTACGGTGGTCTGCCCAAAAGCCTATGATCCGAAGGAGGATAATGATAATTCCGTCGGAATCCGCCTTGTGTACGGCGACACCAGCTTTTTAATCTGCGGTGACGCCGGAAAAGCCGAAGAGCAGGCGATGCTTGACTCCGGCGTGACGCTGGAGTCGGACGTGTATCTGGCAAGTCATCACGGGAGTGAAGGGTCTTCCTCCGAAGCTTTTATGCGCGCCGTGTCGCCGTCGGCGGTTGTGATCAGTGCGGGTGCGGGGAACTCCTACGGCCATCCGACGCGCACGGTACTCGACCGGGTGAAGGCATGCGAGGCAGCGCTCTACCGGACGGATCTGCAGGGGACCATCACGGTCACAAGTGACGGAAACTCCCTTAGCTGGAGCGTGGACGCGACGCAGGATTACCGGGACGGGGATGAGGTCGCGGCAGGTGCTGCGGACACCACGGGAACATCCGGGACGGCAGATACCGCAGACAGCGCGGCGCAGGCATCCGTGGCGGCAGATACCGCAGGAAGCGCGGCACAGGCATCCGAAGGAGAGACTGCCGCGGGCGGCACAGCGGACGTGACAGGAGCATACGTGCTCAACACGAACACAAAGAAGTTTCACCGGCCATCCTGCTCGAGTGTCGCGCAGATGTCGCCGGAAAACAAGGCGGCATTCTCCGGAAGCAGGGAGGAACTGATTGCAGCCGGATATGATCCGTGCAAGAGATGTAATCCCTGACGGAATTCTGTCTTTACAACAGATGATAAGAGAAATGCAACGATTTTTAACAGAAAGCGTAAAAAATGGAATGGAAGCGCGGTGGAGCAGCCATTCCATTTTTGTTATACTTGAGTTAAAATATAGAGCAAAGGTGGGAAAAATATGAGAAGACACTATCTGGATAACATCCGCTGGATCACGGTGGGGCTCGTGGTCTTATATCATGTGATTTTTATGTATAACGGCGTGGTGACGGCGGGAGTGATCGGGCCGTTTTGGGAGATACAGTATCAGGATGCCGTGCAGTACCTGCTGTATCCGTGGTTTATGGTGCTGCTGTTTCTGGTGTCTGGAATGTGTGCCAGATATTATCTGGAAGGACATACCGACCGGGAATTTCTTGCGGGAAGAACGAGAAAGCTTCTGGTGCCCTCGACGATCGGCCTGTTCGTGTTCTGGTGGATACAGGGGTATTTCAACATGGCATTCAGCCATGTGTTTGACCAGTCGTGGGAGAAAGTGCCGAAGGCGGTCGGGTATCTGATCATGGTCTTATCCGGAGTCGGGATCTTGTGGTACATCCAGGTGCTCTGGGTATTGTCGGCATTGCTGGTGCTGCTTCGCAAAATAGAAAAAGACCGGTTGTATGCGTTTGGTGAAAAAGCTGCGCTGCCCGTTCTTTTTCTGCTTGTGATTCCCGTCTGGGGAGCTGCCCAGATCTTGAATACGCCGGTGATCTGTGTGTATCGTTTCGGAATATACGGCATCTGCTTCCTTCTGGGCTACTATGTCTTTTCCCATGAAAAAGTGACCGACCGGCTGGCGTGCGTGAGCGTCCCGCTTGCAACCGCGGCTGTGGTGCTGGCAGTTTTTTATGTGCGGTATTATTTTGGGGAAAATTATGCAGAGGAGCCGGTGGTAAACAGTCCGTTTTCCATTTTGTATGGCTGGACGGTGTGTCTGGCAGTCCTGGGAGGAATGAAGCGCTGGGGCAACCGTACGTCGCGAAAGACAGCGTGGCTTTCTAAAAAGAGCTACGGACTGTATCTGTTCCACTATCTGGCACTCTCGGCGGCGGCATATTTTCTGGACCGGTACACCAAAGTTACGGGGGTTGCAGCCTACCTTTTGTCGGGAATTGCAGCCTATGCGGGCGGCTATCTTCTCTATGGGCTGATAAAAAGAATTCCGGTCATAAGATGGTGTGTGATTGGAGAAAAAAAGGAGAGGAAACATGTTCAAAGATAATCTGATGATGCTGCGGAAGATGCGTGGAATGACGCAGGAGGAACTGGCGGAGAAGATTGATGTGTCCAGGCAGACACTTTCCAAATACGAGACGGGAGAGTCCCTCCCGGATGTGGAGAAGAGCCGGCTGATCGCGGAGGTGTTTGATGTGACGCTGGATGAACTGGTCAATTATGAGGGCGGGGAGACACGCCTGCCGTTTCCGCCGAAGGGAAAGCATGCGTTTGGAATGGTGAAGGTCGGTGAAAAAGGGCAGATTGTGATTCCTGCAAAGGCGAGAAAAATTTTTGACATAAAGCCGGGGGATGTATTGATGGTTCTGGGAGATGAAGAACAGGGAATTGCGCTGTTAAAGGAGCAGGATTTTATGGCGATGGTGCAGGCAATGCGGCATATGGAGACGTAAAATTGTGCAATCCGGTGCGCAGAGGATTGCAATATGTAAAATAACACAGGCGAGACCTTCCAGAGCGCAGGTCGGAAGTATTTTATTTGCGCTGGCGTCGGTGATTTATGTGCTTGGTTTTTTGCGGAGTTCTGCCGCATTGCGCTGCCAAAAATCATTTACTGGTTTGAGTCGGCATTTTCGGTGTTCTCCATGTATCTGTTGTTTACCACGGAAGAGCTGGATGTTGTGCGCGCTATATGGAATTCGATGAGATTCTGCGCGGACACGGGCAGCGGGTGCCGATCAAGGAAGCAGAGATTCAGAAGTACGCAAAGAAAGTTGCGGCGCTGTACAAGGAGAAGATTGCCCTGCTCCCGGATCACGTAAAGTCTTCCATGTCCATCGGTGCGGTGGTTGTTGACATCGGGAAGCATAATACCGCAAGAGATACGTTTGAGCAGGTTTACCGCAGCGCAGAGACGGTGTGACGCACGGCGCATCAGAGCAGTATTTTTGATCTGCGCAGCAGAAGGAAGCCCAGAATTCCGGTGAGAACATCGGAGACTGCCTGCGCGAGCAGAATTCCCATGTAGCCGAACAGGGAAGAAAAGAGCAGCATACACAACACGAGCAGCACGCCCTGGCGGCTGATGGACATCAGAAAAGCGGGAAGCGCCATGCCGGCTGCCTGGAACAGTGTGGTGAAGACTAAGATCATGCCGATCACAGGGGCGGTAATCATGAGACAGCGGAGCATCAGGGCACCGGAGGCCACGATGACGTCATCCTGCATGAAGATGCGGATGATGTGCGGAGCAAAAATACAGGCGGCGGCTGTGAAAACGAGCGCAATGAGAAGCTGCACGAGCAGATCAAAATGCAGAAACTGTTTCAGGCGTTCGCGGTTGTCTGCACCGTAGCAGTAGCCGAGGAGCGGCTGCGCGCCGAAGGCGAACCCGACCAGAATCAGCATGGTGATCATGTTGACTTTTAAGGCAATGCCAAGAGCGGCAACTTTATCAGAACCGTAAGGTAACAGAAAACGGTTGGTGAGGAGTACCGCAAAGCTCTGCATCAGGTTCGTGATGGAAGCTGGAATTCCGATCAGCAGAATGTCACGGACATGACTGGATGAAATATGCATTTCGCGGCAGGACATCGACAGATGCCCTGCCTTTTTGAATACAACCCACACGAGATAGCAGTCGGCAAGCAGATTGCTCAGGATGGTGGCAAGTGCGGCACCGCCGGCACCCATATGCAGAGAGAAGATGAAAATGGGATCTAAAAAAATATTAAACACAGCGCCGATGACGGAACCAATCATGGCATCATTTGCCAGACCTTCTGTGCGGAGCAGATTCCCCGGGACAATATTAAAGATAATGGCAGGGCAGCCGAGAACCAGAAAGCGGTAATAGGCGCCGGCATAAGTGATGGTATCGTCCCTGGCACCCAGAAGATGCAGAATGGGTGTCTGAAAAAGCAGCATCAGAACGGCAACAGCAATGCCGAAGAAGATGGAGCCGAGAAGGCAGAAAGCACTGATCCGCCGCGCGGTGTCATAATCTTTTTTCCCGAAAAGTCTTGAGATGGCGGAACTTCCGCCAAGCCCGAAAATATCACCGAATGCAATCATGAGACTGAACACCGGGGCGCAGAGAGAGACGCCGGCGACGAGGCTGGTGTTCTGGGTCTTTGCAATAAACCATGTGTCGACCATGTTGTATACAAGGCTGATGACCATGCCGAACACCACAGGCAGAGCCATCTTGAAATAGGCTTTCGGTACGGGCATTGTTTCAAATACATCATTGTTCATCTGAGAGCTCCTCCATTTCCTGTAACAGGATCAATGCTTAAAGTATATCATATTGATAGAAAAAGGTGACGGGAAAACAAAAAACTTCTTGACATTGCCACATTAGTGCGATAAACTACTGACAAATAAATGAGAAATCGTTGAGCAAAAGGAGTACACTGTACGATTCTTCACAGAGAGCCTGGGGCGGTGGGAGCAGGCAGGATAGTATGGATGGAATGGATTTGCGAGAGCAAAGTGAAAGGCGGATAACAGCAGCCGAGTAGCGGAAGCCGTGTCCTCACGTTACAGGGGTACGATATAGAGAACATCTGTATCTGAGAGTCTATACATGATTGGTGGCGGATATTTCCAGTTTGGAAGTATCCGCTTTTTGTATCTTCTGTCAGATGAGTCCGGTGAGGACGGCTGATAAAAAGAGAGAAGCTAAGCATGGCAAGAGAAGAAGGGTGGCACCACGAGACATTCGTCCCTGATCCGGTTTACCGGGTCAGGGATTTTTTTAAATTCATGGGAAATTACGTCCAATGAATTAAAAAGCCCTCCGGGCAGGATCGCACTGCGTCAGAGCGGAATTATGTCGCTAGAGCGACCCGCCGCAGGCGGAGAATCCTGCAAAGCAGGATTCTTTCTTGATGGGACGCATTTCCTATGAATTAAAAGAAGAAAGAGGAGAATTTATGAAGCGCATCTATAAGGTCTACAAGAAAACAGTCAGCATTGTGAACGAGACGCCGACGGCGATGTACGAGAATCTGGTCGGAAGCAGAAAGGGATTTCTGCTCGAGAGCTATGACAAGAACTATGACCGGTATACGTTTTTGGGGGAACCGGAGGAACTGATCTCCTCGGAGGGGGAGTCGCTTGTCATCACAAAAAAGAGTGGGGAGCGCGAGGTGCGCAGGGGCAATCCGTTAGCGCTGTTAAAAGAATATTATGACGAATTTGAGATTCATAAGGAGAATGACGAACTGAATTTTTCCGGCGGACTGGTGGGCAATGTCAGCTATGATTTTATCCGCTACTCGGAAAAACTGCCGGAGAAGAATCCGGATGAGATCGGGATTGAGACGATTCAGCTGATGTTGATGAAAGCGTTTATCGTGATGGACTATGTGGCGGAGACGCTGACCGCGGTTGTCTTAGAGGAGGAGACGGAGGCAGGAAGAAAGCGTGCCGGCGTGACGGCGGAAGAGATGATCCGTCGCGCCATGCAGCCGGAGCAGACAGAGGGAGGATGTGACAGAAGGTGTGAAGCGGACACCGGGCACGGGATGAAAGAGGCGGCGCAGCCGGAGGGCGGAAAAAGGGACGGCGTCATCCGCAAAAAGTCGGATACGCTTGCCGCTTACAGCGCGAAGGTGGAGAAGATCAGACACTATATCAGAGAAGGACATATCTTTCAGACGGTGCTCTCCCAGCGCTGGACGGTGGAGACCGGACGCGACGGTTTTTCTCTCTATAAGGAACTTCGCGAGTTGAATCCGTCGCCGTATCTTTATTACTTCCAGTTCGGTGATTTTGAGGTGATCGGAAGTTCGCCGGAGATGTTAGTAAAACAGCAGGGAAAGCGTGTGTTTACCTGCCCGATCGCAGGGACCAGACCGAGAGGAAAGACAGCGGAGGAGGATGAAGCGCTGCGCAGAGAACTTCTGGCAGATGAGAAAGAGCGTGCCGAGCATGTGATGCTGGTGGATCTGGCGCGAAACGATATGGGGCGCATCTCGGAATTCGGAACAGTCAAGGTCACGGATTTTGTGAATGTGCGGAATTATTCCCATGTCATGCACATCGTATCCATGGTGGAGGGAAGGAAAAAGGGCAGCTATCATCCGTTTGATCTGCTGGCATCCTTCCTGCCGGCAGGAACGTTAAGCGGTGCACCCAAGATCCGGGCGATGGAGATCATTGAGGAACTGGAGGAGGTACGGCGTGGGCTCTACGGCGGTGCGACCGGTTATGTCGATTTTTCCGGCGATATGGATTTCTGCATCACGATCCGCACGATGATCAAGAAGGGCAGAGAGGTCTATCTGCAGGCGGGCGCGGGAATCGTCGCGGACTCCGTGCCGGAAAAAGAATATCAGGAATGCTGCAACAAAGTGATGGCGCTTGCAAGAACACTTCTGGAGGAGGAAAACTTATGATTCTTTTGATTGACAACTATGATTCCTTTACCTATAACCTCTATCAATATATCGGAACCTTCACGCCGGACATCCGGGTGGTGCGCAACGATGCCATTACGATCGGGGAGATAGAAGATATGCGGCCGGAGCGCATTGTGCTCTCCCCGGGTCCCAAAAGTCCGAAAGAGGCGGGAATCTGTATGGACGTGGTAAAACATTTTTACAAAAAAATACCGATTCTTGGCATCTGTCTCGGACATCAGTGCATCGGTGAGGCGTTCGGAGGAACCGTGAGCTATGCGAAGACATTATTCCACGGAAAACAGTCCGAGGTCACACACTGCCTGGACGGCGTCTTTACCGGAATCGACACGCCGGTTAAGGTGGCAAGGTATCATTCCCTGGCGGTGCTAAGAGACGATCTGCCGGAGTGTCTGAAAGTCACCGCACAGACCGCGGACGGCGAGATTATGGCGATGCGGCACAAAGAGTATCCGGTGGTCGGTCTCCAGTTTCATCCCGAGTCCATCTACACGGAACACGGAAAGCGGATGATCGAGAATTTTCTGTCGGGCGTTATTTAAGGGAGGAGCAGCGTATGATACTGGATCAGATTGTGAGTGATAAAAAAAGAAGACTGCCGGAACATAAGAGACGGATACCGGAGCAGGAGATGCGAAAGCTGGCGGAGGCATATGAGGGCAGCCATCATGATTTTAAGGGAGCGCTTGAGGGAGATGTCATTTCCATCATCGGAGAGTTCAAAAAGGCGTCCCCAAGTCTTGGGAAAATTAAAAGTAAGATTAACTTATTAGATAGAGTTGAGGAATACAATGCTTCTGTGGATGCGATCTCCTGCCTGACGGAGGAGGATCACTTTGACGGAAGCACGACGTACTTAGAACAGATCCGGCAGATGACCAATCTTCCGATCCTGCGCAAGGATTTCATGATTGATCCGTACCAGTTCTATGAGGCGCGGGCGATCGGTGCAGACGCGGTGCTTCTCATTGCGGCAATCTTAGACGACGCGCAGATGCATGACTTTTACCAGCTTGCCGGGGAGCTGGGGCTGGATGCGTTAGTCGAGGTGCACGACGAGGCGGAGATGGAACGGGCGTTAAAGCTGGATGCAAAGATCATAGGCGTCAATAACCGCAACCTGAAGGATTTTTCCATCGACCTGCACACGACGGAGCGTTTAAGCCGCATGGTGCCGCAGGAGAAGCTTCTGGTGGCGGAAAGCGGCATCGTATCGGATGAGGATGTGGAGTTCTTAAAGGCATGCGGCGTGGACGCATTTCTGATCGGGAGAGCCTTTATGGAGGCGGAGCACCCGGGAGAGGTGGCAGCGCGCTGGAAGCAGCGGTAGGGAGGATGGACATTGACGAAGATCAAGATCTGCGGCATCACAGGAGAGGATGAGATAGCAGCGCTCAATGAGACAGGTGTGGATTACGCCGGATTCGTGCTGTACGAGAAAAGTAAACGTTATGTCACAGTGCAGAAAGCAAGACAATTATTTGAAAAATTAAATAAAGATATAAGAAAAGTAGCTGTAGCGGTAGCGCCGGAGAGCGAGTTGATTGAGGAGATCGGGCGTGCAGGGTTTGATCTGCTGCAGGTGCATGGCGTGGACGCCGCAGAGGCGGAGCGGATCGCAGCGCAGACGAAGCTGCCGGTGTGGCTGGCAGTCAACCTCCGTGATCCTGCCGAGGTTCGCCGATGGCGCAGAGAAGAATATCACCGGATTGCCGGGATTGTACTCGATGCCGGGGCATACGGCAGCGGAAAGACGTTCGGATGGGAGCAGAACGGACAGGATGAGATGTGCTGCGCCGTGCGTGCATTCCGGGAGGAACTGCTGGCAGAGGGGCGTACCTTTGTGCTGGCAGGCGGACTTGACGCGGAGAATGTGGCGGAGGGAATCAGAATCTTTGCCCCCGATGTCGCAGATGTCAGCAGCGGCGTGGAAACGCTGTGCGATGGAATGAGAACAAAAAATATAATCAGGATTAAAAAATTTAAGAAAGCTGTGCAAAAAACAGAAGGCGTGTGAGCAGGAAGAAGACGGTGCGGCGGAACGTGATCAGGAAAGGAAAGACGAGACATGAACAGGAAAGCATATTATGGAGCATTTGGCGGACAGTATGTGGCGGAGTCGCTGATGAATACCCTGGAGGAACTGGATGCGGCATTCGAGGAAGCAATCCGTGATCCGGAATTTCTCGAACAATACCACTACTATCTGAAACAGTATGTCGGGAGAGAGACCCCGTTATATTACGCGGAGCGTCTCAGTGAAAAGTACGGCATGAAAATATACTTAAAGCGCGAGGATTTAAACCACACCGGCGCACACAAGATCAACAATGTGATCGGACAGATCCTGCTGGCGAAGCGCATGGGCAAGAAAAAGGTGATCGCAGAGACCGGAGCGGGGCAGCACGGCGTGGCGACGGCGACCGGAGCGGCACTTTTTGATATGGAGTGCACGGTCTATATGGGAGCCGAGGATATCAAAAGACAGGCGTTAAACGTGATGCGCATGGAGATGCTCGGCGCGAAGGTTGTCAGTGTCACTTCGGGAAGCAATACACTAAAGGATGCGACCAACGAGGCGATCCGTACCTGGGCAAAGACGGCGGAGGATACCTTTTACATCATCGGTTCTGCTGTGGGACCGTATCCGTATCCGAAGATGGTAAAAGAGTTTCAGAGCGTCATCAGCCGCGAGGCGAAAAAACAGATCCTTGCGGCGGAGGGAAAGTTTCCGGATGTCGTGATGGCATGCGTGGGCGGCGGATCGAACTCCATCGGCATGTTTGCGGATTTTATTGAAGAGAAGGGGGTAAAGCTGATCGGCGTGGAGGCAGCCGGAAAGGGAATCGAGACCGGGGAACACGCGTCGGCGATGGCGCTCGGCGAGCCGGGAGTTCTGCACGGCATGCGTTCCTACCTGCTGCAGGATGCGGACGGCAATGTCCAGCTTGCACATTCCATCTCAGCGGGGCTGGATTATCCGGGCGTCGGTCCGGAGCACGCGTATTTAAAGGAGTGCGGACGCGCACGATATGTGGCAATCCGGGATGATGAGGCGATGGATGCGCTGATGGAGCTGTGCAGGCTGGAGGGAATCATTCCAGCGATCGAGAGCGCACATGCAATTGCCTACGCGATGAAGTATGCGAAGGAGCGCAAAGAGGCGGTCGGTGAGAAGCAGGCGGCAGAGGAGACCATGGTCATCTGTCTGTCCGGCCGCGGCGATAAGGATGTCAATACGATCGCAGATTATCTTGCAGGAAAAGGATATTTAAATTGAGCCGGAAAGTTGTCCGGCGAGGGAGGATATGACAGATATGAATCGAATAGAAGCGCGCATGAACGCCTGCAGCAAAAAGCAGGAGAAAGCATTTATTACTTATATTACCGCGGGACTGCCGGATCTGGCAGCCACAAAAGAAATCATCCGGGCGCAGGAGCGCGGCGGCTGCGACGTGATTGAGCTTGGCGTGCCGTTTTCCGATCCGGTGGCGGACGGACCGGTCATCCAGGACGCATCGTACCGTGCGATCTGCGGCGGGGTGAATGTGAAGAAGATTTTTGCAATGATGCAGGAACTGCGCACGGAGGGTGTGACGGTACCGATCATTTTCATGATGTATTACAACACGATCCTGCACTACGGTGTGGAAGCGTTTGTGAAAAAATGCAATGAGGCGGGGGTGGACGGACTGATCGTTCCGGATCTGCCGTTTGAGGAACAGGAGGAACTGATGACAGCGCTAGACGCATCGGATGATACGATCTTAATCCAGCTCGTGTCACCGGTGTCCGGGGCGCGGATTCCAAAGATTCTCGCCGGGGCGCGGGGATTCGTCTACTGCGTATCGTCCATGGGTGTCACGGGACAGGGAGCGGAGTTTCACAAGGAGGTAAGAAGCTATCTTACCGCAGTCCGTGATGCGACGGATCTGCCGGTGATGATGGGGTTTGGCATCCGGACGGCGGCGGACGTTCTGCCGCTTGCGGATCTGGTCGACGGAGCGATCGTCGGAAGTTATTTTATCAGGCTGCTGGAGGAGCAGGGCTTTGCGCCGGAGGCGGCGGAGACATACTGCCGGACCTTTAAAAAGGAACTGAACAGATAGAGGAGGAAAAAGGAATGAAAGAATATATTGCAAAGGTTGCCGAGGGAGAAAATCTGACAGAGGAAGAAGCAAAAGGGGCGATGGACGTCATGTTAAGCGGTGATGCGACGCAGGCGCAGATCGCGGCGTTTCTGGCGCTGGAGCGCGTGAAGGGCGAGACGTTGGATGAACTGGCAGGATTTGCGGTGGTGCTCCGCGACAAGGCTGAGACGATTTCCCCAAAGGTTGATAATTATATCGATCTGGTGGGAACCGGCGGAGACCGCACATTTACCTTTAACGTGTCCACTACGTCGGCGTTCGTGGTGGCTGCGGCGGGACTTCCGGTGGCAAAACACGGAAACCGCTCCATCTCGTCGAAATCGGGCGCCGGGGATGTGTTAGAGGCGCTCGGCGTCAATATCATGGCAGACCCGAAGAAAGTGGAGGAGTGTGTGGAGAAGACCGGAATCGGTTTCATGTTTGCGCAGCTTTTTAACAAGTCCATGCGCTATGTCGGGCAGGCGCGCAGCGAGATGGGAATCCGTACCGTCTTTAATATCTTAGGACCGCTCGCTAATCCGTCCCGCGCAAAAAATATGGTGGTCGGTGTCTACAGTCCGTCACTCACGGAAAAGGTAGCGACGGCGATGAGCAGACTTGGGATGGAGCGCGCGTATGTAGTCAGCGGTGAGGACAACATGGATGAGATTACGCTTACAGGAGCGACCACGGTATCCGAGATCCGGGATGGAGCGGTGACAACATTTACCATCACACCGGAGCAGTTCGGTATGAAGCGCGTATCGCTGGAGGAGCTGCGTGGCGGAAGCGGCGGGGAAAACGCAAAGATTACGAGAGCCATTCTGGACGGAACGGAGCGCGGCGCCAAGCGTGACATCGTTCTTTTGAACGCAGGTGCAACTCTTTATGTCGGAGGGGTTGCGGAATCTATGGAAGCGGGTGTAAAATTAGCGGCAGAGGCGATCGATAGCGGCGCGGCAGCACGGAAGCTGAAGGAGCTGGTTCGCGTCTCAAATACATAGAGAAAAGGAATTAGAAAGATGATACGGTTTAACAGTGATTACACAGAGGGATGCCATCCGGCGATCTTAGAGAGACTTGCGGCAACCAACATGGAACAGACCCCGGGATATGGGGAGGATATATATTGTGCGGCAGCTGCGGAGCAGATAAAAGAGGCGTGCGCCGCACCGGAGGCAGCGGTGCATTTTCTGGTGGGAGGAACACAGACGAATGTGACAGTGATTTCGGCTGCATTAAGACACTATCAGGGTGTGATCACTGCGGTGACCGGACACATCAACGTACATGAGACGGGAGCACTGGAGTCCTGCGGACACAAGTGCCTTACGATCGAGACGGCGGACGGCAAACTGACAGCAGAACAGATTGCCGCATATATGGACGCGCATTATGCCGACGCAAGTTTTGAACACACGGTTCAGCCGAAGATGGTCTATATTTCCAATCCGACGGAGATTGGCACGATCTATAAAAAAGCGGAGATGGAGGCGATCTATGATGTCTGCAAAGAGAGAGGGCTTTATCTGTTTTTAGACGGTGCAAGACTGGGCTACGGTCTTACATGCCGGGAAAATGATCTGACACTTGCCGATGTGGCTGCACTCACGGATGTCTTCTACATCGGAGGAACCAAGGTCGGAGCGCTCTTTGGCGAGGCGGTTGTGATCACAAACGAGGAATTGAAGCGCGATTTCCGTTACAATATCAAGCAGCGGGGCGGCATGCTGGCAAAAGGCAGACTGCTCGGCATCCAGTTCCTCACGCTATTCGAGGAGAAAAGGTATTTTGAGATCTCGGCGCACGCATCAAGGCTTGCGGAAAAGATTCATGATGAGCTAAAGGACATGGGCGTAAAATTCTATGTAGACTCGCCATCGAACCAGCAGTTTGTGATTCTTCCGGATGCGGTGCTTGAAAAGTTAAAAGACGATTTTGCATTTGAATATCAGGCGCGTGTGGACGATGCGCATAGCGCCGTCCGCATCTGTACCTGCTGGGCAACCAAAGAGGAAAACGTGGAGGCGCTTCTTGCTGCACTGAGGGGATTATTACGATAGAACGGAGAGAGAGTATGCAGCAGAAGAAACGTATTTTATTACTGGCAACCGGAGGAACGATTGCGTCCAGAAAGTCGGATAACGGCTTAAAACCGCAGATTACACCGGAGGAGCTGATCGAGTATATTCCACAGGTAAAAGAGATCTGCGATGTCGAGGCGGTTCAGCTTTTAAATCTGGACAGCACCAACATGGAGCCGTCGCACTGGAAACTCATGGTTCATGCGATTTGGGAGCACTACGACGATTTTGACGGATTCGTGATTGCCCATGGGACAGATACGATGGCGTACACGGCAGCGGCGCTTTCCTATATGGTGCAGAACACGAAAAAGCCGATTGTGATTACTGGTGCGCAGAAGCCGATCGACCTGGAGATCACGGACGCGAAGTCGAACCTGATCGACAGCTTTTTATATGCTGCCGATGACCGCTCACAAGGGGTACAGATTGTGTTTGATGGAAAAGTCATCGCCGGAACCCGCGCCAAGAAGGTGCGGTCCAAGAGCTACAATGCATTTTCCAGTATTGACTATCCGTCGCTCGCCGTGATACAGGACATGAATATTATGCGCTATATCCCCATGCTTCCGTACGAGGAGGAAGTCCGGTTCTATGAGAAGCTGGATGAAAATGTTTTCCTGATGAAGCTGATCCCGGGAATCCGTCCCAAGGTGTTAAAGAGTATTTTTGAAAATTATGACTGTATCATTGTGGAGAGCTTTGGCGTGGGCGGTATACCGCAGTCTATCGCAGAGGAGTTTTACCGGCTGTGCCAGGAGCATCCGGACAAGCTGGTGGTCATGGCGACGCAGGTGGCGCACGAGGGAAGCGATATGACGGTCTACGAGGTCGGCCACAACATGAAAGAATATTGCCGCTTCTTAGAGTCCTACGATATGACGTTAGAGTCCGTGATTGCGAAGGTGATGTGGATGCTTGGCAACTATGATATATCGTCCTGTGATATCGAGGAGGTTTTCTATCACAGTATCAATTACGACCTGATTTTTGGAAAGAACCGGAAATGCAATTAGAGGATTGTCAACCGCGAGACAAAACAGGTTGACAATTGAAAAAAAAGTGTTATGATTGTTTTTGCAGACAGAGAGACCCACAGGGGATTTCTGCGCGAAAAACAGCAGGAAAGAGCGGTAAAATATGCGATTCCTGCGGAAACGAGGAGAATCATGAAGATTTCAACAAAGACAATTGTAACAGTGGGTATGTTTACGGCAGTGCTCAGCGTGCTGTCCATCTTGACGATCCCGATGCCGACCGGCGTTCCGGTGACACTTCAGACTTTTGCAATGGCGCTGTGCGGCTATGTGCTCGGCTGGAAAAAGGGAACATCATCCACATTGATCTATATCCTGCTCGGTACAGTAGGCGTTCCGGTGTTTGCGGGAATGACAGGCGGACCGTCCTGGCTTGCCGGCTACAGCGGCGGATTTATCTGGGGATTCATTTTCCTGACAATGCTCTGCGGCGTGGGCATGGCACAGAAGCAGATCTGGCTCCGCGTGCTGTTAGGACTTGCCGGTCTTGCTGTGTGTCATCTGCTCGGTGTCATCCAGTTCGCCATCGTGGCTGCCACACCGTTTCCGGCTGCTTTCGTAGCGGTATCTGTTCCTTACATTGTGAAGGACGTGATCTCCGTTGTGGGCGCGTATCTGGTGGCAATTCCGATCCGCAAGGCGCTTGCAGCAGGAAATATTCTGGAAGAGAAGACAAAAGCGGCAGTTTAGGAGTGTACAGTTGCTATGGCAGACAAATTCAGAGGACATCACATCGTCTGTACTTCGCTCTATGAGGGAAAAGGCTACAGCGGTGCGTTTTGTGAAAATATGACGGCGGTGGTGGAGCGCCTGCGAAAAGATCCGGACGAGGAACTTCTTCTGGTGGCGGAACCGGATATGATCTGTGCGAACTGTCCGAACCGGACGGAGACGAACGAGTGCGTCCACAACCACAACCGTGTCGTGAACAAAGACCGCCGGGTCATCGAATTCTTCGGACTCGAGGAGAACAGGGTCTATACATACCGCGAGATGTGCAGACACGCACGCGCGGCGATGAACATGGATTTCTTTATGGAGAACTGTGGAAAATGCGACTGGCGCAAGCAGGGGCTCTGCAAGTACGAAGATCTGCTCGCACAGCTCGACCGTTGTATCGAGAAAGAATAGGAGATAGAAAAGCGCTGCCACACGAGGCGCTGATTAGCATGAGTGACAGGATAGGAGATTAGAGGGCACAAAGTTCCGAATGTATCTGCCAAGGCAGATCTTTGAAGTAAAATCTGAGTATTTCTTCCATGCCGCGTCTGACATCCTATTCTGTGTCTTTCCAAGTCTGGACAATCCACAGAGTGTGTCCGACAAGCCGCAGACAATGGGCGGGCGTTCTAGCGCCCCTAATCGAATTGCTTCACAGACAATATAAAACCGCGCGAACCGAAACTCGCTGCCATCTGCTATTAAAAATAAGGCAGATGGCAACTCAAACATCGGCTTCGCGCGGTTATGTTTTGTTCAGCAATTCGATAAGGGGCACACGAACACCCTAAAATTGTCTGCCGGCCTGTGGACACAGTCCGTGGAGTGCTCCAGACTTGGAAAGACACGGATCATCAAAGATGCCGGACGCGGCATGGTTAGAAATACCGGATTTTACGGTCAGATCTGTCTTGGACAGATATCATCCGGAACGTTTGGCTCCTATTTTTCCTGGTATCACTCATAATAATCAGCGCCGTGTGACGGCGCTTTTCTATATGGCTTTAGCCAGTTGAGTACATCGGAATTTCTCAAAAGAGAAATGGAGATGCACGAAACAAAAATCCACCTGCTATGCGGGTGGAGTCAAATCGTTATACAGAAAAACACCTTTCCGTTA
>OGYR01000109.1_pt1 | contig 76900 bp, 72 predicted proteins | sample 1576661 | NCBI WGS metagenome assembly OGYR01 (sample SAMEA3541490, study PRJEB24748) | human gut metagenome | biome: human gut; feature: human-associated habitat; material: faeces | place: China | collected 2012
TAATTTGCCCTAAAATTTCATTTTATGGAATTTGGACTACTTGATTTTCTAATTGCATACGCAATTCGTGAAATGTATCATTATACTGTTGATACATCAGACACACAAATGTAAATAGGGACTTTAATAAAAAGACTCTTGTAGAATAATCGCATTCTGTGTTAAAATATGTTCAACAAAAGCATATTTCTTACGAGTTCAGGGTGTTCGCACCGTCTATTTTCTTATCACATTTCAGAGGTCTATGCTTTTTATCCAATCAACGAACGAGAAAAGCAGGGACGCTGGGGTGGTGGTTCCTGCAAAAAGGGGGAACTGCATATGGAAGAGAAGAAGCCGAAGGCGAGGCGGGAGTACAAGGATACGGTATTCCGCATGCTCTTCTCAGACGAGAAGAATCTGTTGTCGCTTTACAATGCCGTGACTGGAAGGTCATATGAGGATGCGAAGGAACTTGAGATTGTCACGTTGGACAATGCAGTCTACATGGGGATGAAGAACGATCTGGCATTTTTACTGGATCTGCACATCTCTCTGTACGAGCATCAGTCGACGAAGAACCCGAACATGCCGCTGCGGGATCTGTTCTATATTTCTCTGGAATATCAGAAGTATGTGAGTGACAAGTCGCTGTATTCGTCCGCATTGCTGAAGATTCCTGCTCCCGTGTTTATCGTGTTTTACAATGGCGCGGAGGACATGGAGGAGCGCACGGAGCTTCGACTGTCACAGGCATATGAACACTTTGAGGGAGAGCCGAATCTGGAATTGAAGGTTATGGTACTCAACATCAATGCCGGACATAATGCAGAGCTTATGGAGCAGTGCAGGATGCTGAAGGAATATGCACAGTATGTGGCAAGAGTCCGCGGGTACACCGCTTCTATGAAGCTGGAAGAGGCGGTGCGGCGGGCGATTAAGGAGTGTATTGCGGAAGGGATCTTAGCGGATTTCCTTCGGAAGAATCGTGCGGAGGTGGAAATGGTGAGTATTCTGGAATACGATAAGGAATATGAAGAGAAGAAGCTTCGCAAAGCGGAGTACGAAGCGGGGGAGCAGGAAGGTCTGAACCGGGGGCTGGCACAGGGGATTGTGGAGACCGGATGTGCCTACGGTGTATCGAAGAAGGAGATTCTTGAGCGGCTGCAGGAGAGATTGAACATATCCTGCCAGACGGCGCAGGAGTATTTTGCAATGTACTCGGGCAAGAAGATTTCTTAGTCCGAGGCTGCCAGAGACAGGGTGCTGATACATAGGCGCACAAGTATACAGGTATAGACGCTGTATAGACGGACGGAGACAGACTGTCACAGACATCGGAGCCTGGCATGCTGACAGACACACCACAGCATGCCGGGCTCTTTTTGCGTTACCGCGTTACATTGCGTCGCACCTCATTTTGTGGTAAAATAAAGCTATCTTATGAACTGATTGGGATCTAAGGGGACCCGGTGAGTATAAATGGGGAGTATATTTCATAATTAAGGAGGGTTTTTTGAATGAAAAACAAAAAAAGAATTCTGACAGGGCTGCTTGCGGCAGCCTTGGTTGTGCCGCTGTTTGCCGGCGGCGCACAGACAGCTGCGGCTACGGAGGCGGCCGGGAAGACACTGGATGTGGTGTTCACACACGATACCCACTCCCATCTGAACAGTTTTTCCACAGTGATTGACGGAGAATCCACAGAGGTGGGCGGTTTTGCAAGGATCAAGACAGTGATCGATGAGCAGAAAGCGGAGAATCCGGACACGCTCGTGGTTGATGGCGGTGATTTTTCCATGGGTACGCTGGTGCAGACCGTCTATGAGGATGAGGCGGCGGAGCTTCGGATGCTGGGCGCAATCGGCTGTGAAGTGACGACGTTTGGTAACCATGAGTTTGATTACCGTTCCAGCGGACTGGCACAGATGCTAAAGAGTGCAGCCGAAAGCGGCGACGTACTGCCGGAGCTTGTGGTGTGCAATGTAGACTGGGACGCGATGGAGGCTGCGGGATTAAATGACGGACAGCAGCAGATCCAGAGCGGATTTGAGGAGTACGGCGTGAAGGATTATGTCGTGCTGCAGAAGGGAGACATCAATGTCGCTGTGACAGGTGTGTTCGGTGTGGACGCACTTGCTTGCGCGCCGACCTGTGAACTGTTATTCCGCGACCCGGTGGAAGCGGTCAGGGAGACGGTGGCAGAGATCAAGGCAAATGAAGATGTGGACATGATCGTCTGCGTATCTCACAGCGGTACGTGGGAGGATGAGAGCAAATCCGAGGATGAGATTCTTGCCAAGAGCGTGCCGGATCTTGACCTGATTATCAGCGGTCATACCCACACAGAGCTCGCGGAGCCGATCGTGCACGGCGACACGTATATTGTATCCACGGGAGAGTACGGCAAGAAGATCGGAAAACTTTCCATGACCCAGAAGAGCGATGGCAGATGGGAGATGACGGATTATAAGCTGGTTCCGATTCTTTCGACCATCACTGCGGACGGGGCGACCCAGGAGAAGATCGATGGCTTCATGGAAGCGGTGGATACCGGTTATCTCGCTGATTTCGGTTACACCAAGGATGAGGTGCTTGCAACCAATAATGTGCAGTTTTCCACGCTGCATGATCTCGAGTATGAGCACACGGAACACAATCTGGGTGACCTGATGTCGGACGCCTATGTGTATGCCGTGGAGAACTCCGATGATTTTGACGGAGTACCGGTGGACGTTGCCGTGGTTCCGAGCGGTACGGTGCGCGATACTTACACGGCGGGGAATATTACGGTGGAGCAGGTGTTTAATTCTTTTTCCCTTGGCATTGGTCCGGACGGCGTGCCGGGATACCCGCTGATCAGTGTCTATCTGACAGGGAAGGAACTTCGCACAGCCGCGGAGATTGACGCATCTGTCTCTGATTACATGACGACAGCCAGACTTTATATGAGTGGACTTCATTTTACATACAATCCGAACCGCATGATTTTAAATAAGGTGACGGATATTTATCTGACCGATGAGAACGGAAGCCGCGTGGAGCTTGAGGACGATAAGCTGTACCGCGTTGTGGCAGATCTCTACAGCGGACAGATGTTAAGTGCGGTGACGGATATGTCGCACGGACTGTTGTCGCTTGTGCCAAAGTATGCGGACGGAACGCCGATCGAGGATTTTGAGGACGTCATCGTGATGGAGGGGGACCGCGAGTTAAAAGCGTGGGATTCGATTGCCAGATATATGCAGTCCTTTGAGGATACAGACGGCGACGGTATTGCCAATGTGCCGTCTTATTACAGCCAGATGCACGACCGCAAGGTGGTGGATGAGAGCCGCTCGCTTGGAGATCTTGTAAAGAGCCCGAATAAATATGGGGCTATGATTATCGCCGTGATTCTGATTGTGATAATTCTGGTTGTATTACTGATTGTGTTAGTGGTAAAATTGATAAAACGTATACGGAGACGGAAAGCGGATACAATACATAAAAGATAATTGAAATACAGGAGACCATTATGAGTGCGCAGGATAAGACAGAGCAGGTGTTGCGGGAAATGCATATCATGTATGCCAACAGCGAGGTGTATGATAAAGCGACAAATCGGGTTATCATAGACAAAAAGGAGGCGTTAAATCTCCTGCAGCGCCTGAATGTCTGCATCTACGAACTCATGGAGGAACATGAGCTTACCCAGCAGAGCCGCGATGCAGCGGAACGACAGTTCCGCAAGAAGACGGACGGAATCGTCGAGGATGCGAACCGCATGGCGGAGGATGTGTATGCCGGATCGGTCATGTATACGGATGAGGCGCTTCACCGCGTACAGGATATCATGCAGGATGCGATGGACTCTGTCCGGGAGATCTGCGATAAGATGAATGATGCGCTCGCGCAGGAAAAATCAAATGTGCGCAGGGATCAGTCGGAGTTAAAGAGCCACCTTGAGGATTTACGGGATACGAACAAATACATGAATCTGATCGAGCAGCGCAACAAGGAGATTGCAAAGGAACGCACGAAGCGTGGGCAGGAGAAAGAAGAGGCGACTTCCGTCTATGCATCCGTAAAGCCGGAGATCAAGATAAACGAAGAGTATTTTGAGAAGAACGGGATTCCGTTAGAGACAGAGGAACCGGAGGAAGAGCCGGAGAAGAACACCGGTGAGACCGGGGCGGAGATAAAAGTAAATCTTGATGCGGAATACTTTAAATGGAAGGAAGACGCTGACGGCGGGAAAGAGGAGAAGAAACCGGAGCGCCATTCTTTCTTTGGCAAGCGGCCGAAGTAAGAGAATCAAAAGGAGCAGATCCGGAGAAAGATATTTCCACCATTCAATTTCATACAGGAAGCAAGGAAGAAGTATTGCCGGGTTATACGCCTGAGTTCCCTTATATTGCATCTCACGAGGTGCTTGGGGGACTCAGGCGTTTTGTTACGTCAGCCGGTAGGCACGCGGCGACATGCCATAGTGTTTCCGGAATGCATCCCCGAAATAATTGCCATCAGAAAAACCGCAGATCCCGGCAATTTCAGTGATCGAAGACTCCGTCGTGCGCAGAAGGTGCGCGGCGTTCTGAAGGCGGATGTGCGTTAAGTATTCCTTAAATCCGAATCCGGTTGTCTCCCGGAATTTTTTAGAAAAATAAGTGGGATTCATATGTGCGACCGCCGCGGCGGCTGCCAGTGAGACCGGTTCCTCGTAATGTTCGTAGATGTAGCGCGCGCTTTCCTGGATGGCGGTGCTGGTCTCGTCCAGAAATTGCGGAGTCTGGTGGACATCCTGGCAGCGCGCGATCTCAACCAGAAGCTCTGAAAAAAGACTTTTGGTCATGAGCGGTGCATAAGGATCGCTGCTTTCGGATTCAAGGCGCAGGCGCGTCATCAGGCGTTCTAACTGCGGACGGCTGGAAGACGGAATGGTGAGTCTGCTGCGGGAAAAAAGCCCGACGCAAAGATCCGGGCCGCTGGCGGCAGACACCCGGTGTAAGTAATCTTCCGAAAAAAAGATGTTGATGCGCTCGGCAGGACGTTTGGTTTCATAGAGAACGCGGTGCAGCACAGAGGGAGGAATCATAATCAGATCCCCCGGAAAGAGCCGGTAAATGCTGTGGCTGATAAAACAGCGGCACTGACCGGACAGCAGGTAATAAAATTCGTAGTACGGGTGATAATGGGATTCTCCCATATCAAAATGCGAATCGCGCTGTACCTGCGTAATTTTAAAATCGGCAATGCGGTCGTGACAGCTGGAGGAAGCGAAATCGTTCATAGGTATAACTCCTGTTCCTGGTTCCGTGAAGGTTTCTGCGGAATGGTGATTCTGGATTTTTGCCTGCAATGACAAAAAATCAGTAGTGCGAAGCAAAATAACGGAAAAAATTCGTATAAATAAATATATTTTTGTTATACCATGGGAGAACAGAAAAGTAAAGAAACGCAGATACAAAAAGAATGGAGAAGAACATGCAGGCAGATCTTTCAAAAAAGGACGAACAATTTCGCGAGTTTTCCCTGAACGGACCCATGTGGCGGGTGGTATTGTATGTGGGATTTCCACTGGCGCTCTATGAGAGCCTGAACCAGCTTTTTAAGATACTCGATACCATGATGGCGTCACATATCGGCGCATCCGCGGTGTCCGCGGTCGCGTATCTGTCCCAGATCAACATGATGATCTCGGCGGTGGGAACCGGGCTTGCGGTGGGCGCCAGCATTAAGGTGAGTCAGGCATATGGGGCCGGCGATTTCATGCTGGTAAAAAAGCGTGTCAGCACAATGTTTGCCATGTGCGGGGCGCTCGGTATCGCAATACTGCTTATCCTGGTGCCGTTCACGCCGGAGTTCCTGCGCCTGATGAATACACCGGAAGAATTTATTGCGGACGGGAGCACGTATTTCAGGCTGGAGCTGTTCGGAATGGTTATCACGTTTTTCAATAACGTCTACATCGCCATTGAGCGTGCCAGAGGAAATTCCAAACGGATTCTCATTCTCAATACGGCGGTCATCGTAGTGAAACTGGGGCTGACGGCATGGTTTGTCTACGGGCTGGGCGGAGGCATCAATATGATCTCCTGTGCGACGATCATCTCGCAGAGCCTTCTTCTTCTCGCTGCGTGCATCAATATGAACCAGAAGGGAAATGCGTTTGGCTTCTCATTGCGTGCCATCTCCATAAAAAAGGAGGTCATCTGCCCGATGCTCACGCTGTCGTTTCCGGTCATCGTGGAGCGGATTGCGTTTGCGGTTGGAAAGGTGATTGTCAATTCGATGAGTACCGTCTACGGTTCCTGGACGGTGGGAGCGCTTGGAATCTCCAACAATATCGGCGGCATCACGACAAACCCGCAGAACGGATTTCAGGAGGGAGGCTCCTCCATTATCAGTCAGAATCTGGGGGCTGGCAGACCGAAGCGCGCGCTTTTGGCATTCCGCTGGGTGCTTTACATTGACATGCTCATCGGACTGGTCATCATGACGGCGTCGCTGTTATGCTTAAACCAGCTGGCAGGTCTCTTTGCCGGGGACAATGCAGAGTTTGCCGAGATGATCAAACAGATTTACCGGTTTGAGGCGGTCGGAGCAATCCCGCTCGGCGTCAACGCGGCGGTAATGGCGCTGCTCTATGGATTTGGAAAGACGCGTGTGACGCTGGTCATGAACTTCTGCCGTGTCTTTCTGTTCCGCGTGCCGGTACTTTGGGCGTTGCAGCAGTTCACAGATCTCGGAAACGTCAGCGCCGGCATTGTCATGGCGGTGAGCAATGTGGCGAGCGGCGTGCTTGCAGCGGTGGTGGGCGTCATCGAGATACGCAGAATCTGTAACACATACGATGTGCGGTATTTTGGCGGAGAACGGAAAAATTAAGAAATAAAAACTACACCTATAGATTGCAAATATTTCAACTCTATGTTAAAATGTCTAAAACAGTATCAATTCGATAGAATAAAGGACAGGACATGAGTATTAGAGATAGAATTCTGAAAAGGCGGGAAAGATTTGCATACGAACGCGCACACTGGGTGGATGCGGATCCCGAAGAGAGCTGGTTTTATCTTATGACGAACATACAGCGCAACAACCTGTATTCGCTGGTATTGATCGGACCGGCAATTTTTTGCATCCTATTTTACTATTTTACAGGGATTACGCCCAATATTGCGCTGTCTTATCTGATCATTGACATGATCGTCATCTTTGCCAAGAGGCATTTTGCAATCCGAAGAATCCGGGAGGATCAGGCGTATGCCCGGCTCGGTGACCGCACAGAGGTTCTTTTGCAGATGGCGCGGGAACTAAGTGAAAAAGACCAGATGAAGAGGGAACAGAATACAGATCACACAGATAAAAGGGATAAGAATAAAAGACACAGGAGAAGAGGAGGGACAGACAAAAGAGACAAAAGAAAGAGTGACACTACGACCGGGTAGCGTCCGTGTGCTTCATGACTTCGACAAGTTCACGCAGAATACGGATCTGCGCATCGGTGAGGTCTTTTACCTCGATGATCGTAGCGTAGGAATCGGTCGTGGTTCGTCCGAGAATATAGTCCGTGGATGTGTGATAGATATCAGCCAGTGCGATCAGGCGCTCCAGACTGGGGTTACGCTCCGTTTTCTCATAAGCGCTGATTAAGGCAGGCGTTACACCGAGACGATTTGCGACTGCACTCTGGGACAGATGATTCTTTTCACGTAATTCAATTAAACGGTCTGCCATATTCTTGTCCATAATCAACGCCTCGCTTTCCTGCTTAGTCTAGTGCACTTTTCCCATACTTGCGGTTATGAAGAGTTCAACTGTAAGTTGAAAATGATACTACTTAGAATATGCATGACATGAAAAAATACACCCGCTGAAGATAAAGAATATCATAGCAGGTGTATTTTTATCATTAAAGGCGCAGTTGTCACTGATATGGCAGAAAGCCCATTTGAAGCGGGATCAGAAGCCGTCGCCCTCGCGGTAACCGGTTTTGCTGGTGATCATTTCACTGTTGTTTTTCACTGTATCGGAAGGCGTGTAAGCCATATCTGTATAGAGGAACTGATGAAGTGCCGTGACATTGGACGATAGGTCGCAGGGAATCACGACATCTCCCACTTTGTCATAGCGGTGGGCGGTTTTTTCATATGGGAACCCGTTGGTCTCGCTGAGCTTGTAATTAAAAATATTGGTGGCGAGTGCAAGCAGATCTGCATTGGAGAAGCTGGTCTGAATATCGCTGAAGAGAGTGTTGATTAGTGCGTTGAGCGTCTTCAGATCGGATTTTTGTGCTTTGGCAATCATAGCTGAAAGTACCGCACGCTGACGTTCCGTGCGCTTGTAATCATCACCGCCGCCGTAACGGATTCGTGCAAATGCCGTTGCCTGCACGCCGTTTAAGGTGTAAGTTCCGCCGGAAGACGGGCAGGAAGCGGTATTTCCGGTAAGGCGGTTTAATTCCTGAATATAGCCGAGCATCAGGCTGGCTTCGTCATCGGTGATCGTCATTTCCACGCCGCCCAGCAGATCCACACATTCGACAATTGCACTGAAATCCACCGTCACATAATCTGTGATTGCAAGATCGAGATTGGTATTGAGCATTGAGAGCGCCTGCTCGGGTCCTCCTTTTGCGTAGGCGGCGTTGCATTTTTCAAAGACTCCGCTGCCGGTGTCCAGATAGGTATCCCGGTAGATGGAGACCAGTTGGACCTCGTGCGTTTTGTTGTTGATATTGGCGAGCATAATGACATCGCTCCGCCCTTTGGACAGGGAATTGTTTGTACGGTTGTCCAGACCGAAGAGAGCAACTGTGCGATAGTCTGACATGGCATCCATTGTTTCGGAGGACAGATCTTCATTGATGGCGACCTGATCCATGTCAAGCTTTGTTTTCTGTATTTTTGAAAGTTTTACAACTGCAAACAACAAAAGAGTCAGCAGAAGAATCAGAATAATTTCTGCAATCAGCAAAATGACTCTGCGGCGTTTCTTCGTTTTTTTCTTTTTCATATCAAAGATCCTCCAGAACAAAAGCATGGTTGGGTTACCTGCTTATCTTAAAGCGGGAATATGCCGCCCGCAATAAAGATTCTCTTAATTTTGCGCGCAGATTTTTAAAAATAATTAAGAAATCTCCTCTATAACAATTTGCGCGTGTCTGTTAAAATGAAGAAAACAGGCAATAGAAAGGCTGATATGCAGTGCGATATCTGCCACGTTAGAATGGAGAGAAGAGAATGCAGACAATTCTGGTATGTGATGATGACAAAGAGATCGTGGAAGCGATCGACATATACTTACAGCAGGAAGGCTATCAGGTATTAAAGGCGTACGATGGAGAGGAAGCGCTTGAGATCTTAAAAGAAAAAGAAGTCCATCTTCTGATCATCGACGTCATGATGCCGCGGCTGGACGGCATCCGGGCAACGTTAAAGATCCGGGAGGAGAGCAGTATCCCGATCATTATTCTATCTGCGAAAACGGAAGATGCGGACAAGATTTTAGGACTTAATATCGGCGCGGACGATTATGTGGAAAAGCCGTTCAATCCTCTGGAGCTGGTGGCACGTGTAAAGTCGCAGCTTCGCCGTTATACGCAGCTTGGCAATGCGGCAGAGAACGACGCGTCCGTATATACCGTCGGCGGTCTGTCGATCAACGATGATTTAAAAGAGGTCACGGTGGACGGGGAGACGGTTAAGCTGACGCCGATTGAATACAACATTCTGCTTCTCCTTGTGAAGAATCAGGGGAAGGTATTTTCTATCAACCAGATCTATGAGAGCATCTGGAACGAGGATGCGATCGGTGCGGACAATACGGTGGCGGTTCATATCCGCCATATCCGCGAGAAGATCGAGATCAACCCGAAAGAGCCGCGCTACCTCAAGGTAGTCTGGGGCGTGGGCTATAAGATTGACAAGAACTAGAGGAGCGTCTTTATGGAGAAAAGATCCTACAGTTACGGAATGAAAATAACGGGAGTGCTCCTTCATTCCTTTTTTACAATCGTTCTTACAGTGTCCGTGTTCCTTCTGGCATCGCTTGTCAGCAAGAATATTCTGGAGCTTACCGATATTGGAACCGATGATTTCCTTAGTTCCGGGTATTATCTGAAATGCATGGAGCAGAAGTGCAATGATCTGAACGATTATCTGCTCCTGACACAGAAAGGCGCGCTTCGGACAGCGGAGGATGAGAAACGCTATCTGCAGTATACCAATGAATTTAAGCAGGAGAGTACAAATTTCTGCTACTGGTATAAGATCAATGGCGTGTGGTATACTAATCAGCCAGATACCAGAGAGGGGCAGCAGTTCGATACGCAGACGGTTCTCATGGAGGCAAAGACCATGGGAGATTATCTGCTTTACGATATGGAAGACAAGGAATTCGGCACGGATATCCGGGGACTGGAGAATTATTTTTTCAGCAATAACGGCAATCAGATCTACTGGCCCCTGGAAGACGTGGTGCTTGTCATCGGCGTGGACACACAGCTTTCGGCAGGGGATGATCTGCGGGATGCCAAGATAGAATATGAAAGGCTTCATCCGTGGATCAAAGTGAGCATTGCAGGGGCAATTATCAGTCTGCTGGGCTGGATTCTGACGCTTGTGTACCTGACACTGGCAGCGGGACACAAGGAGGGGGAGGAAGGCATCGCCTTAAGCTCCATTGACCGCATCAAGACCGAACTTATGATTGCTGGCTTTGTGTTTTTGTCGGCGGAGCTGGTTATGCTGCTTGCGAGAGCAAGCAGCCGGGAATGGGAGGTTGCAGGTCTCCTTGTCGCATCAGGGACCATCAGTTTTCTCATTGATACGCTGTTTCTTATCTTCTATCTGAGTATGGTGCGTCGCCTGAAAGCGGAAGTGATGTGGGAGAACAGCCTTGTGTGCTGGCTTGGACGCGGGATTGAGAAGACGTTCCGGGAAAGGTCTGTCACAGTTAAGATTTTGATGATCTTTGCGATTCATATGATCGTCTGCTTTTTCCTGGCGGCGGGAGCGTTTTACTACAGAAATGTGCCGGCACTCATTGCCCTGCTCTTATTCAGCGCCATGGAGGCATACATTCTGCTCCGGAAAGCGGTGGAGCACTATCAGATCCTGCAGGGAGTTGAGGAGATTGCGGACGGTGATCTCTCTGCCAAGATTGACGTTGAAGAACTTCACGGTGAGGACCGGAAGCTGGCGGAGACGATCAACAATATCGGCGCCGGACTGTTGCATGCCGTGGACGACAGCACGAAAAACGAGCGCATGAAAGCGGATCTGATTACCAACGTCTCCCATGACATCAAGACACCGCTGACATCGATTATCAATTATGTCAACCTTATACAGCGCGAGGATGTGGACAACGAGCGCGTGAAAAATTATGTGAAGATTCTGGACGAAAAGTCCCAGCGCTTAAAGCAGCTCACAGAGGATCTCGTGGAGGCATCCAAGGTCAGCTCGGGAAATGTGAAGCTTGAGATGCACAAGATCGACATTGTGGAACTGGTGTGCCAGACTGGCGGCGAATTCAATGAAAAGTTCGAGGACAAAGAACTTACGATAGTGACAAAGCTTCCGCGCCAGGCGGTCTACATCTGGTCAGACGGACGGCACCTCTACCGCGTGATCGAGAATCTCTATAATAATGTCGCCAAGTATGCACTTCAAAAGACGCGTGTCTATGTGGAAGTGCAGGCGGACGAAGAACGTGCCGTCTTTTCTATTAAGAATGTTTCGGCGCGGTCACTGGCAAGAGAGAACAGCGAAGTGGAAGATCTGACGGAACGGTTTATCCGGGGGGATTCCTCCAGAACGACGGAGGGAAGCGGTCTGGGACTTTCCATCGCGAAGAATCTCACGCTTCTTATGGGAGGAATGTTTGATATTTCTGTGGATGGAGACCTGTTTAAGGCGACCATCGCTCTTCCGCTCTATGTGGAGGGACAGGAAGAAAGGGGGCAGTGATATGGTAAAAGCAGTGATCTTTGATATGGACGGGGTACTCATTGACACGGAAAAATGGCTGAACAAATACTGGCGCCAGGCGGCAGCGGAGGCGGGGTATGATATGACGGTGGAGGATGGTCTTGCGATCCGGAGTCTCGCGGCAAAGTATGCGGCGCCGTTTCTGCAGAAGCGGTTTGGAGCGGATTTCCCGTACTGGACGATCCGCGAGCAGCGCAAGGAACTGATGAAGGCGCACATCGCGGCGAACGGGATCGATAAAAAGCCGGGTGTGGATGAACTTCTGGACTATCTGCGGGCGCATCGGATTAAGACGGCGGTGGCAACTGCCACAGATCCGGCGCGCACAAAGGATTATCTCACCAGAATCGGCATCTACGACAAGTTTGACCGTATAGTGTGCGCAACGATGGTGGAGAACGGCAAGCCCAAGCCGGACATTTATCTCTATGCCTGTGAGCAGATCGGGGAAGCGCCTGCGGACTGTATTGCGGTCGAAGATTCCCCCAACGGCGTGCGCTCCGCAACGGATGCGGGAATCCGGACGGTCATGGTGCCGGATCTGGCGGAACCGGATGCGGATACGGCAAAACGCATCGCGGCAAAAGCGGGTACACTCTTTGATATCATACTGATGTTTGAAGACGGCGATTTGTCATGATAAAGCGCGAAAGTGCTTGATTTTTACCTGCAAGACCGATATAATTTTTGAAAGGCTATGATAAGGGCAAGGAGGAAATCATGAAGTTATATGACAGCGGAGTATATCTGGTAAACGGAACGGAACTGGTTGCGGATGACGCGCAGGCAGCTGCCGCAATAAAGAGCAGGACGGGCAGAGAGGTGACAAAAGCCGAAGCGGCGCAGGGAACGATCGCATACGGCATTTTAAAGGATCACAATGTATCCGGCAATATGGACAAGCTGCAGATCAAGTTTGATAAGCTGACTTCCCACGACATTACGTTCGTAGGAATCATACAGACAGCACGTGCATCGGGACTGGAGAAGTTCCCGATTCCGTATGTACTGACGAACTGCCACAACAGCCTCTGCGCAGTGGGCGGTACCATCAACGAGGATGACCACATGTTTGGGCTGACCTGTGCAAAGCGCTATGGCGGAATCTATGTGCCGCCTCATCAGGCAGTCATTCACCAGTTTGCCAGAGAGATGCTGGCGGCAGGCGGCAAGATGATCCTCGGATCGGATTCCCACACGAGATACGGAGCGCTCGGTACCATGGCAGTCGGCGAGGGCGGTCCGGAGCTGGTAAAGCAGCTTCTCTCCAAGACATACGATATCGATATGCCGGGCGTAGTAGGCGTTTACCTGACGGGTACACCGCGCAAGGGCGTCGGACCGCAGGATATTGCACTGGCGATCATCGGCGAGGTGTTCGACCGCGGTTATGTGAAAAATAAGGTCATGGAGTTTGTCGGACCGGGCGTTTCCAACATGAGTGTGGACTATCGTATCGGTGTGGACGTCATGACAACCGAGACGACCTGCCTTTCCTCTATTTGGAGAACGGATGACGCGGTGAAGGAGTTCTATGAGATTCACGGCAGAGAGGGAGATTACAAGGAACTGAATCCGGCAGCAGTCGCTTACTATGACGGAATGATCGAGATCAATCTGGATGAGATCAAACCGATGATTGCGATGCCGTTCCACCCGAGCAACACCTACACGATCGAGGAGCTGAACGCAAACCTGATGGATATTCTGGATGACTGCGAGAAGCGGGCAGAGGTAAGCTTTGACGGTGCGGTCAAGCTCGACTTAAAGAGCAAGGTCAGAAACGGCAGACTGTATGTGGATCAGGGTATTATCGCAGGCTGCGCGGGCGGCGGTTTTGAGAATATCTGTGATGCGGCGGACATCTTAAAGGGTGCGTCGATCGGACCGGATGAGTTTACGCTCAGCGTTTATCCGGCAAGTACGCCGATTTATATGGAACTGGTGAAAAATGGAGCCGTTGCCACGCTCATGGAGACGGGCGCGATTGTGAAGACGGCATTCTGCGGACCGTGCTTTGGCGCAGGAGACACGCCGGCGAACAATGCATTTTCCATCCGCCACTCCACGAGAAACTTCCCGAACCGCGAGGGTTCCAAGGTGCAGAAGGGACAGGTCGCTTCCGTGGCGCTTATGGACGCGCGTTCCATCGCTGCGACGGCGGCAAACAAGGGATATTTGACGGCAGCTACGGACGTGGATGTAGATTTTTCCAAGCCGAAGTATCATTTTGACAGTGCGATCTATGCAAACCGTGTCTTCGACAGCAAGGGCGTGGCAGATCCGTCCGTGGAGATCCAGTTCGGACCGAACATTAAGGACTGGCCGGCGATGAGTGCGCTTCCGGAGAATATGGTATTAAAAGTAGTATCGGAGATTCATGATCCGGTAACGACGACAGATGAGCTGATACCTTCCGGCGAGACCTCTTCTTTCCGCTCGAACCCGCTCGGACTGGCAGAGTTTGCACTCTCCAGAAAAGACCCGCAGTACGTGGGACGTGCAAAGGAGATCCAGAAGGCACAGAAAGCAGTCGAGGAGGGCACATGTCCGGTTGAGGCAGTCGAAGAACTGCGCCCGGTAATGAATGCGATCCGTGCGGCATTTCCGGAGAAAACGTTTGGCGAAGAGATGAAGCCGGGAACACTTGGCTTCGGAAGTACGATTTTCGCGGTGAAGCCGGGCGACGGTTCTGCGCGTGAGCAGGCAGCGTCCTGTCAGAAGGTGCTTGGCGGCTGGGCAAACATCGCCAATGAGTACGCGACAAAGCGTTACCGCTCGAACCTTATCAACTGGGGTATGCTTCCGTTTGTCATTCCGGAGGGAGCGCTTCCGTTCCAGAATCTGGATTATCTGTTTTTGCCGGACATCCGCAAGGCAGTGGAAGAAAAGCAGAGCGAGATTACCGCATACGTGGTGAAGGGTTCTGAGTTAAAGGAATTTAAGCTGGGACTGGGTGCGATGACGGACGACGAGAGAGAGATTATCTTAAAAGGTTGTCTGATCAATTATTATCGCGGATAAGCCCGTTTCGTGGCAATAGGATCAGAGAGAACAGGCAGTGTTAAGAAATGCACTGCCTGTGTTTTTACAGCGGAGTTTGTTTTAACTAACCAAAAAGTTTATTTTGTTGTAAATACAACAGACAAATTCCTGGTGCCATGGTAGGATTTGGAAGAAATAGAAAACACGGGGTTGTGTAACAATAGAACATAGAGGAAAACGACCGCGTGTGTGAAATAGAAAGGAGAAATGAATAATGATGAATCCAAGAAAAGTTGCAGTAATCGGATGTGGTTTTGTGGGGGCGTCCATCGCGTTTGCCCTCATGCAGAAAGGACTGTTTTCAGAGATGGTGCTCATAGATGCCAATCACGCAAAAGCGGAGGGGGAGGCGATGGATTTAAGCCACGGTCTTCCCTACACGGCATCGATGGACATCTATGCCGGGGATTACAAGGACGTGGCGGACTGCGGTCTGATCATTATTACCGCGGGAGCGAATCAGAAACCGGGAGAGACGCGTCTGGACCTGATCGAGAAGAATGTCGGTATATTAAAATCGATCGTTCCGCAGATCACGGCGACGGCTTTTGAGGGAATTTTAATGATAGTCGCCAATCCGGTGGATGTGCTGACCTATGCGGCACAGCAGATTTCCGGCTATCCGGTGGAGAGAGTCTTTGGCTCCGGTACGGTTCTGGATACGGCGAGACTCAAATATCAGGTTGGCAGACATCTGGATGTGGACAGCCGCAGCGTTCATGCCGTTATCATCGGTGAGCATGGTGACAGCGAACTTCCGGTATGGAGCGGGGCGAATGTGTCCGGAATCGATCTGAATCATTTCTGCGAACTGCGGGGACATTTCAACCACGAGGCATCCATGGAGCGCCTGTATGAGGAGGTGCGCGACAGCGCCTATGAGATCATAGAGCGCAAGGGTGCGACCTACTACGGCATTGCCATGGCGGTTGCGAGAATTGCAGAGAGCATTGTGAAGGATGAGCATGCCGTGCTTCCGGTGTCGGTGGAACTGCAGGGAGAGTACGGTCTGTCCGGTCTGGCACTCAGCATCCCGTCGGTGGTCGGCAAGAACGGAATCGAGAAGGTGCTCGAGATTCCGCTCAATGAGAAGGAGAAAAATGCACTTCTTGCGTCGGCAGACCAGCTGAAGGCAGTCATTGAAAAATTAACATTAAATTAGCGGCAAATAAAGAATAGCGATTGGAAAACCTCCCTGCATGGGGTATAATGTACGCATAGGCCGTAGGCGTAAGAAAAGCTGATAGGGCGAACGCCCGCGAGTCCGGAAGAGCGAAGCGGTTTCGGACTCGCACTGCTGGGAATTACAGCGGCAGACAACAGAGGAACAGCAAGGAGGTTTATTATGGACAGTGAGAGACGACAGACAGACAATACTTCCGGCGACAGAAATGGCGGATGGAATTTAAAGCAATATGTAGTAATCGCGTTGGTAGTGTTTATTACGTTTTGCTGTTGTATACTGTTTTTCTTTATGATATATCGTTACAACGGGTTTGCGGATTTCTGGAAAAAGCTGACCACAATTCTTCAGCCTATTATTATGGGGCTGGTGCTTGCATATCTGCTCAATCCGGTAATGAAGTTTCTGGAACGTCATCTGATGAAGTTGTTGGAACCGCGGATGAAGAGCAAAACAAAAGCAAAAAAAATGTCGCGCGGCGTTGCGATCGCGGGGGCGTGGGTGTTCTTAGGGGGAATCGTTGTACTGCTTATCGCGGCGATTGTTCCTTCTATCATACAGAGTATACAGGGGATCGCCACGGGGCTTCCGAGCGAGGTCAAGAATATCATGGACTGGTCGGATGAATTCTTCAAGGGAGATTCGGAGATTGTAGGTGTTATAAACGATGTGCTGCAAAAAGCAAGCGATGCCGTACAGAAGTTCCTTGAAAATGATCTGCTGGCGCAGGTTCAGGTTTATCTGACGTCGATCGCAAGCGGTGTGATCTATACGTTAAAGTTTCTGCTGAATCTGGTGGTCGGCATCATTGTGTCCATTTATGTGCTGGCGAGCCAGGAGACGTTTGCAGGACAGGCGAAGAAAATCATTTACGCCATGTTCAAGCCGGTACGTGCGAACGTGATCGTTGAGACGGTGCGCAAAAGCAACGAAATCTTTGGCGGATTTATTTCCGGAAAACTTCTGGATTCAGCGATTATCGGTATTCTTGCCTATGTGGTGCTCACTATTATGAGAATGCCGGATACGATCCTGCTTGCAGTGATCATCGGCGTGACCAACATTATTCCGTTTTTCGGACCGTTTATCGGAGCAATTCCGTCATTCCTTATCGTTGTATTGCAGAATCCGCTGCAGGGAGTGTACTTTCTCATTTTCATCTTTATTCTCCAGCAGATCGACGGCAATATTATCGGACCGAAGATCCTCGGCGATTCTACCGGTCTTAGTTCCTTCTGGGTGGTATTTGCCATTCTGGTATTTGGCGGGCTGTGGGGATTCCCGGGCATGCTGCTCGGTGTGCCGCTCATGGCAGTAATCTACTATGTGGCACAGAAGCTGGTATCTTATTTTCTGCGAAAGCGGGGTCTGGTGGACGATACGGGAAGCTACATTCATCTGATGCGCATTGACAAGAGGACAAACGAGCTTGTCTATGAGGAAAAAACGGAGAAAGGCACCGGGGAAAAAATCGAAGAATCACCTGAAAAATAATATGCTGCCCTCATATAGGACAATGAAATATAAAAGTCCTATATGGGGGTATTTTCATGTCTGGAAAAAGTAAGATAATTCCAATAAAAAAAGACAGGCAGCACACCACTGCGTGACAGCCTTTTCGGACGAATATTTTTGACATCTATTAGTGCGTATGATAAACTAAAAGGTAATAAAAAGAGTGAAAATCGCACAGTTTGAGGTGGCACAAATTGGATAAATACGAATATAAATTAAAGCTGGATCAGATGAAGTCCTTTACCGCAGAGAATAATTACAAAGCCGCTGCGGAGATTGCGGACACGATCAACTGGCATAAAATAAAAAACGTCAACGCACTGATTAAGGCGGGAGAAATCTACGAGAATGTGGGAAGATATGAGGAGAGCAGGGATATTCTGCTCATGGCGTATGACAGATCCCCGATCGGACGAATGATTATCTACCGGCTTGCGGAGGTTGCCATCAAGATGGGGAACTGCGAGGAAGCGAGAGACTACTATCAGGAATTCGTGGAGATCGCCCCGCACGACAATCTCAAATACGTTCTGCGCTACGAGATCAGTAAGGCGGAGGGCGCCGATCTGCAGACGCTGATCGGAATACTGGAAGAATTAAAAGAGCAGGAATATTCCGAGGAGTGGGCGTTTGAACTGGCATGCCTTTACCATAAGGCGGGGATGAGCGAAAAATGCATCGACGCCTGCGATGAGTTGATTCTCTGGTTCGGAGATGGACCTTATGTGGAGCGGGCGCTGGAGCTTAAGATGCTCTATCAGCCGCTGACCAGACAGCAGGAGGAAAAGTACCGGCAGTTCCGCCTCAAAAAAGAGGGCGTTGTGGAAGTGCGGCCGGAGGACGACCTTGAGTCCGGCGAGATTGTGAGCGAACCGGTGCAGATACCGAAGGTAAAGCTTTCACCGGAGCGTTTTAATACACAGAATCTGCAGGATGAACTTCGCAAGAATATGGTGCAGATCATGGAAGCGACCGACAAGGAAAAGGTCGAGGACAGCATGGATACGATCAAGAAGCTCGTGGAGGAGATTCCGTATCTTCAGATTCCCAAGGAGGAACCGCTGCCGCAGGATACGATCGAGATGCCCCATATCGAGACGGATGCAGAGATTGACAATTCGCTCAAGAGCAATTTTAAAGAGCTTCTTGCAGAGGATTATGACGGACAGATCAGCATGTATGTTCCGGATAAGGGTGCTACAGAGCCGCAGGTAACGGGACAGATGAGTATTGATGAGGTGCTTGCAGACTGGGAGAAGACCAAGCGTGCGGCAGAGACGGCGCTTGAGGAGGCGAAGCAGCGCAAGCTGGAATCCGCGAAGGCGCGTGCACTGCAGGAGGCAGGCGATATCATGGAGCGTCTGGTGGATGTGATTCCGAAGCTTGACTCCGGACTGACACCGAAGGATCTGCTGGATGAAGAGTATCTGGGCGGCCAGCCGATTGCTGACGATAAAGCGGCTGAGATGGTGGCGAACATGAACCAGATCTTACAGCAGGAGATCGACCGCTTATCCTCCGAGAATGCGAGAATGGATGAACAGCTTGCGGCGGCAAGTGCGGCGGAGGCAGCAGGTGTGGCGGAGCCGCAGGAAGCGTTGCAGCCGGAGGAGGCAGATTTCTGGGGGAACGGCATCACAGAGCTGACACAGAGCCCGTATGAGATAGAACCAGATGCGGAGCAGCTTGCGGCGGAGGCTGCATATGAACCGCAGACAGATGCGGTATACGGAGCAGAGACAGAGCCGGTATACGCACCGGAGGCAGAGGCGGTGGTAAGTGAGACGGAACAGGCAGATGCGGCAGGAAGCTATGGCGGAATCGCGGAACCGGAGATTCCGGGCAGCTATACCGAAGAGACAGACCCGGATACGTTTACCCTGGGGGCCGATGTCCAGGCGCTTCTGGCAGAGGAAGCGATGGCAAAAGACACGGCGCAGCCACAGGCGGCGGGAGAACCGGAGGATACAGACGATGCTGCCGGGATGGAAGAGCCGGATACGGCAGCACTGGGAGCCGACATCCAGGCATTGATGGAAGAGCAGAAGATACAGCCGGAGGACGAGGAACTTCCGAAGGCGGAGAAGTCCGGCGGAAAGCTGGCAGGCGGGGGACACCCGAAGAGCGGAGCTTCAAAAGCGAAAGCGGCAGACGACGTGCTTCCGAAGATCGAGGAGCCGGAGGAGGAAGGACATCAGGCAATTATCCGGCTTTCCAAAGAGCAGCGGGAGATTTTTACATATTTTGTGCCGATTAAGGGAATGGAACAGCAGCTGTGCCAGGCGCTTACGGGAGCAGCGGCAAGACTTTCGTCCGGTAAAACGGCTTCCACCGGGAATATGATTATTCAGGGCGGACAGGGAAGCGGCAAGACGGTGCTCGCGACCAGCATGATTAAGGCGCTCCAGAAGGAAGTGGGCAAGCCGAACGGAAAAATCGGCAAGATCGAAGCTTCCGTGCTGAATCAGAAAGATGTGGCGGCGCTCCTTAAAAAAGTGGCGGGCGGATGTCTGATTATCGAAAAGGCGGGAGCCATCTCAAGAGAGACGGCAGTCAAGCTTGGCACGCTGCTTGACAGTGACAACAGCGGACTGTTTGTGATTATGGAGGACACCAGAAGAGGAATCGAGAAGGCACTCAGCCGGGATGCGGGATTTGCAGCACGGTTTTCGGAGAAAATCAATATCCCGATCTTTACGAGCGACGAACTGGTGGCGTTTGCGAGATCCTATGCCAACGAACTGGGATACACCATCGATGAGATGGGAGTTCTGGCACTTTACAACAGCATCAGCAATATTCAAAAGCTGGATCAGGCGACAACCCTTACAGAGGTCAAGGATATTGTGGACGAGGCAATCGCCCATGCAGAACGGGGAGGACTTAAGAAGGCGTTCAGTATTATCACTTCCAGAAGATATGACGATGACGATTATGTCATCCTTCATGAAAAAGATTTTGGATTTTAAAATCAAGATAAAGGGGTAGATGGGTATGGCAAATTTTTCAGAGCTGGATCGGTACTTATTTGGGCAGGCGACACACTATGAGATTTACCGGAAGCTGGGGGCGCATCCCACAGATGAATACGGCATCCGGGGAGTCTGCTTTGATCTGTGGGCGCCAAATGCCGCGCGTGTATGGGTCATCGGTTCCTTTAACGGATGGGATGAGGGCGCCAATGAAATGAAGCGCCTGGAGCCGGAGACGATGGGGATTTTTGAATTGTTTATTCCGGGTGTCGAGGAGGGCGATCTGTACAAGTACCTTATCGAGACGAAGGACGGAAAGCGCCTGTACAAGGCAGATCCTTATGCAAACTACGCGGAGTTAAGACCCGGAACGGCGTCGGCTGTTGCGGATATCGAACATTTTAAGTGGTCAGATGCCGAGTGGATGAAAGAGCGCGCCACACACAAGGAAGATGTATATGAACAGCCGCTTGCCATCTATGAGGTTCACCCGGGATCCTGGATGCGTCATCCGGGCAGACAGGATGACGGATTTTACAGTTATCGGGATCTGGCAAAATCTTTGATTCCGTATGTGACTGAGATGGGGTATTCCCATATCGAGCTTATGGGAATCTGCGAATATCCGTACGATGGTTCCTGGGGCTATCAGGTAACCGGTTATTATGCGCCTACCTCGCGCTATGGAACACCGGAAGACTTCGCTTATTTTGTAAATGAATGCCACAGACACAAGATCGGCGTCATCTTAGACTGGGTTCCGGCACATTTTCCAAAGGATGCGCACGGTCTGGCAGAGTTTGACGGAAGCTGTCTCTATGAGTATGCAGACCCGAGAAAAGGGGAGCATCCGGACTGGGGCACTAAGATTTTTGATTACGGTAAGAACGAGGTCAAGAATTTCCTGATCGGCAGCGCCCTGCTGTGGGTGGAGCATTACCATGTGGACGGTCTGCGTGTAGACGCGGTGGCGTCCATGCTGTATCTCGATTACGGAAAGGAGGCCGGTCAGTGGGTTCCGAACCAGTACGGCGACAATAAGAACCTGGAGGCAATTGAGTTCTTTAAACATATCAATACCCTGGTTCTCGGAAGAAATCCGGGAGCTGTCATGATTGCGGAGGAATCTACCGCATGGCCGAAGGTGACCGGACCTGTGGAGGATGACGGACTGAATTTCAGCTATAAGTGGAACATGGGCTGGATGCATGATTTTTTGGATTACATGAAGCTGGATCCTTACTTTCGACGGGATAATCATCACAAGATGACATTTGCGATGAGCTACAATGAGAGCGAAAAATACATTCTGGTGCTCTCCCACGATGAGGTTGTACATCTGAAATGCTCCATGATTAACAAAATGCCGGGACTTGGCATTGATAAGTTCCGCAATCTCATGGCAGGCTACGCGTTTATGATGGGACATCCGGGGAAGAAGCTTTTATTTATGGGACAGGAATTTGCACAGCTTCGCGAGTGGAGTGAGGAGCGTGAACTGGACTGGTTCCTTCTCGACAATCCGGATCACAAGCATATCCAGAACTGGGTGAAAAAACTGCTTCATATTTACCGGAAGAATCCGGCGCTTTACGAGCTCGACAGCAGCTGGGGCGGTTTCGAGTGGATCAATGCGAACGATGCGGACAGAAGTATCTACAGTTTCATCCGCAAGAGCAAGGACGGAAAAAATCAGCTGCTCTTTGTGTGCAGCTTTACACCGGTGGCAAGACCGGATTACAGAGTGGGAGTGCCTGCCAAGAAGACCTACAAGCTGATATTGGACAGTGACTCCGAAGAGTTTGGAGGATGCGGCAGACAGCGTCCGCAGAGTTACAAGGCGGTGGAGGCCGAATGTGACGGCAGACCATACTCGATCGCGTATCCTCTGGAGCCGTACGGCGTGGCGGTATTTCGTTACTGATTGCATTTCGGGGGCTGGTGAAATGCGAAGAACAGCTTAATAATGGTGCTGATATGACCGATATATATATCAGCTATGAATGGCGCATAGTGTTATGCGCCATTTTTATGCTTTATATTCGATTACTCTATAGAACCACAGCTGAAAAGGTAAAAGGAGTGCACAGGATGAGAGTAGAGCAGCAGAGCCAGAATATCATAGATGTTGTAAAGCAGAGTATCGGACCGGAGGAAAAGAGCGGAGCCGTTCTGAGCCAATATACCACAGGAGCCGCGGGAGCTGCCGTGGAAAAAAGCAGTGTCAGTGACAATGCGAAATCCGTGAATTTAAAAGATGCCACCTATGCCAAGCCGGCAGCGGAAGACAAGCAGACGGTTGCCGAGGAGATCGAAGCGTCCGCGACGCTTGATGCCGAAGAGCGCAAGAACCAGATGGCGGTGTTGTCCAACACTACCTCCCCGGAAGATTATGCGAAAATGCAGGAAGACGGATTTTCACTGGACGATACGACGACCAATACGATTGTGACCGAGACGGATAAGATTAAGGCACAGCTTGCAAAAGCGGGAGTGGATATCTCTTTCTTTGGAGATGATCTGGATTACGAGCAGATGGCGGCGATTACCGGAAGCGAAGCGCTTGCAAGACAGCTGGCGCAGGCAATGAAGGAAGCCGACCTCCCGTGCACCGAGGAAAATGTGCGGGGCGTGATGGAGGCGCTCTCACTGGCGCAGACACTTCAGACGCCGGGGGACGGCGCAGTGAAGTATATGCTGGATAACGGGATGGAGCCCACGATCGGTAACCTGTACAAGGCAGAGTACAGCGGAAGTGCTGCTTATCAGGCAAATCCGGAGGCAGCAGTCGATATGACGATGTTTTCGGATCAGATTGACGCGATTATTGCGCGCGCCGGGCTTTCGGTGGATGATACATCAAAAGAGGCGTGCCAGTGGCTGCTGGACAATAGCGTGCCGCTCAATGAGGAGAATCTTGCTTACTATATGGAGCTGAAAAATCTCAGTCTGCCAGTGCAGGCAGAGGCGCTGCTGGGCAGTATGGCGGCTGCGGTTGCAGAAGGAAAAAGCCCGCAGGACGCACTGCTTGTGGATGGACAATCATTTGCGGACAAGGCGCAGGATGCCTGCGATGTGATCGGCGAAGCGACGGATGAGGATGTCGCATATGTCGTGGATCACGGCATGGAGTTAAATATCCGCAGCTTAAAAGAAGCGATGGCACATCGCTCGGGTGAGGAGACGGCGGATAGCGCTTCGGGAGACGCGCAGGAGGAGACGGCAGAGAGCAGTGCGGATGGCAGCACTGCTTATACACAGAGAGAACTGGATCTGCTGACCGCCAGAAGACAGCTGGAGGAGACACGTCTTGCGATGACAGCACAGGCAAACTATGCGTTGCTCAAAAAGGGAATCCAGATTGATACCCAGCCGCTGGCAGAGCTTGTGGAGGCTTTGAAGGAGACGGAGAATCAATATTACGAACAGCTGTTGAAGGGACAGGGTGTAGAAGCTTCGGAGACGAACGTGAATCTTTTCCGTGAGACCACAGAGCGTGTCAACGATTTAAAAACGGTACCGGCATACGTGCTGGGAGCGCAGGGAGTAAAGGATGCGTCTGTCGCAGAGGTTCATGATACCGGACGTGCGATGAGGGATACCTTTGAGCGTGCAAATCAGAGTTATGAGACCCTGATGACGGCACCACGTGCAGACCTGGGGGATTCGATTCAGAAGGCATTCCGCAATGTGGATGATATTTTGAACGATATCGGACTGGAGGCGACGGAGGCAAATCAGCGTGCAGTGCGCATCCTCGGTTATAATCAGATTGAAATTACACAGGAATCCGTGGCGGAGATGAAAGCGGCGGATGAGCAGGTGCAGCGTGTATTCCGCAACCTGACGCCGGCAACGGTGACGGAGATGATCCGCAGAGGAATCGATCCGCTGGATATGGATTTTAGTACGCTGAATGCGACAGCGGAGCAGATAAAAAAGGAGACCAGTGCGAACGATGAGCGCGGCTTTGGAGAATTTTTGTGGAAGCTGGAACGCACGGAGGGAATCAGCCAGGAAGAGCGGGCTTCTTATATCGGAACGTATCGCCTGATCCACCAGGTAGAGCAGTCGGACGGCGCCGCGGTGGGAGCGCTTGTAAATCAGGGAGCCGATATCACCATGCGCAATCTGATGATGGCGGTCCGATCCGAGAGGCGCAGTGGAAAAATGGATTACAGTGTGGATGAATCCTTTGGAAAAGTGGAAGGCAGTGGATATTCCGGCACTTCCATCACCGATCAGATGGAAGCGGCATATCAGAACAACTGCGTGAAAGATGTCGCAGATCTGCTCACACCGGAGCGCATGAAGGTTGTCGCATCACAGATGCCGGACTGGGAGGAGATGACTCCGGAGCAGTTAAAGGAGGCGCTCGCGCAGGCACAGACAGACGATGCCAGCCAGGATTATGCATATGCGAAGGAGCAGCTGGATCAGTTATCGCAGAGCGCGAAAATGACGCAGGATATTTACACGGTACTGCAGAAGTACGACATTCCGAATACCATGACGAACGTCATGGCGATGGAAGCCATGGTAAATGACCGGAACGGCGTATTCCGTCAGATCTTCGGCGAGAGCGCAAAGGGAAGCCACAAAGAGGAAAATGAGGAGCAGCTTGCCCGGGCGAAGGAGCAGGTGCTTGAGGATTTCGGAGAGGCAATCGCAAGCCCGGAGGGACTTGCCGCTGCACAGGAACAGCTTGCTGAGGTTGCCGAGAATGTAATGAAGGGAATGATCGACAGCGATGACGTGACAAGCCTTGATATCAGGGAGATGCGTCTGTTGTCGGCACAGTTATCTATCGGCAGTATGATGGCAAAAGAAGAGCAGTATGCAATACCGGTGCAGACCGAGAGCGGTGTTGTCGGCATTTCGCTGAAGGTTGTGCGCGGGGATGGTGAAAAAGGGCTGGTTGACATCACGATGGAAACCAAGCTTCACGGTAAGATTGCGGCAACGTTCCAGGCAAAAGAGCATGGCGTCAGCGGTCTGATTGCATCGGACCGGGAGGATACCAAAGAACTTTTAGACAGCCGGCAGGAGAGCCTTACGGCAGTATTGGACAGTGGAAACGAGGCAGATCTTCACTATGCATGCATCGCAGATCTGGATCTGAACCATTTTTCAACAGGCGTCTTTGGCGTGGATGCACCAGAACAGCAGGAGACCACAGAGAAACAGTCGGATACGACGTATCAGGTGCAGACAACAAGGCTATACCATATTGCGGAAAGCTTTGTGCGGCAGGTGCAGGATCTTTTGCAGGGAACAGATGCGCAGGGAGCGGATGCATAAAACAGTTATAGCAGGGATTCTTCTTCGAGATAGGAGAGTATCCCCAGATAGATGGCATGAGCAAGCTTGCTCTGATAATCTTCGGTCAGGAGCAGATCGGCTTCGCTTTGGTTGCTTAAAAACCCACATTCTACGATTACCGTAGGTGTGGGTGTTTTTTTTAGGAGATAGTAGCTTTCGTTTGCCTTGGCGACGCGTGTATTCTGGGGATCGACTTCGGAAATCAGATGCTCCTGGAGAACGTCCGCTAAGCGCTTGCCGTTTTCGGACTGCCCGTAATAGAATACCTGGGCGCCTTTGATGTCTTCGGTTGTGTAACTGTTCTGATGAATGCTCACGGTGAAAGCGGGATTGGCGTCCGTGATCATCTGGCAGCGCTTCTGCATATCCGCGGCTTTTTTGTTGGTGGCGTCTGCGGGTGAGAGACCGGCGTCGGAATCACGGGTGAGAACGACAGAGATTTCTCTCTGTTCCAGAAGATCTTTTAATTTTAAAGCGATGGAGAGGTTGATGTCCTTTTCGAGTGCGCCGTTGATGCCCACCTTTCCGGGGTCACTTCCGCCGTGACCGGCATCGACGACAATACAGATTTTTTCACGTGCCGCCTTTTCACTCTGGACCAGTACGGCGCCCTGCTTTGCGAGAATGAAGGCAGCGGCCAGAAGACAGAGGCTCATGATAAGTTCCAACTTTTTTTTCATGAAATAAAAAACCCCCGGGGATTCGTTCATAAAATGATATTCACGATCCCCGGGGGTTAGAACGGCTAGTTGATGTATTTGATAATGGTATCCCAGACCGCCGGATCCTCCAGACCAAGCTTCCAGAAAGCTCCGCCGGCGAGCTGGTTGGACTGCATTACCTTTAACTTCTCCTCAAGTGAAGTGGCATCCTCCACCCAGATCTTGTAGGTGACGCCGCCGTTGATGTATTCTACATAATACTGTCCGTCTGTGTCGGACCACACCGGAACGGCTCCGTTCGTGCTGATCAGGTTCTGGACTTCTTTCATGCCTGCCGAGTAGCAGTCCAGCTCGTAGAGTGTATCACTGTCGGAGGTGTCCTCGGTTGTACTGACAGCCGCGCCATCGTCCGATACCGGAGTCTCGCTCCAGACACGTGTGTAAAACGGCATACCGAGAATCAGCTGGTCTGCCGGAACGCTTTGGAGCGTATCTGCGACACCCTGATTGACAAAACCGATGGACGCCACCGATCCGGCTTCCTCGGAACCTGCGTAATGCTCATCATATCCCATCAGTATGACATAGTCGGCAAAGACTGCCTGCTCGGAGCGGTTATAGAATGCCGTATAAGCTGTTGGCGGATAATTATCGACGGAAAGGACAATGCCGTTGTTGGCACATTTCAGCGATAATTCCCGGATAAACTGGATATAGGAATCACCGATGGAAGGGTCGAGCGATTCAAAGTCCACGTTAATGCCGTCCAGCTTGTACTGGATCGCAGCGGAGATCAGGTTGTTGATCAGACTCTCACGTCTGGAACTGTAGGTCAGCACCTGCGTGGTATCCGGACTCTCCAGTCCCTGATCCTTGGCGCCGAAGTTGCTTACAAGCGCCCAGACTTCAACGCCGTTCTGGTGACAATAGTTTACATAATCAGAACTTGCCAGGGAACCGATGCCTCCGTTCGTATCCTTTAAGTAAAACCAGGTCGGAGAGATGACATTGAGTCCCTTGGTGTTTGAAAGTACGTTCGCAATGTTTGTGTTCGCATTGCTGTTGGTCACCTGGTGCCAGCCGAGATTAATGGAGAAATCTTTTTTAATATGCGAAAATTCTTCCGCAGTGTAGTCGCTGGTCCGGGTCGCGGTGGAGGTGCTGCCGAGGGCTTTGGTCTTTACATAGCCGATGATGCCGTCCTCCGTCATCACCTTCGTCCAGGTCTCGTCCGGCTCTAAAACCGTGAGCACGGTTCCTTTTGCAAGGTCGGCGAGAATCGGACTCTTGATGCCGCCCTGATAGCGCAGCTCCGTGGATTTCTTGACAGGAGCGGTGTTGTAGTCGCCCCACTGGTTTGTGAGGACAACGCGGTTCGGCTGATCGTATACGGTATAATCAAAATCGGAATACTGTTTTACGAAATCGATCGCAATATATGCGGTGGAGGCATCTGCCTTTACAATCGTGTGATCTAACGTCCGGGCGTCTTTGGTCACATAGTAGGTCGTGCTCTCCGCATCCGTCGAGATCAGGTCGGTGGCGGTGGTGTATAAAAGCTTGTTCTCATTGGCATCCCAGAAAAAACGGCTGTTGATCTTATCGTGAACCGTCTCAAAATCCAGATATACGTTTCCGTCGATCAGTCGCCCCTGCACAGACAACACTTCATTATTAAAGATCAGGGCTACGGAATCATCAGATGCAAGCCCGTAATACTCGGATAACTCCTGGTGCTCCTTAGAGGGCGTGTATTTTTCGATCAGTCGCCCGAGCAGCATGAACAGAATGATAATGACGATTAAAACAAGAACGGCAATGACCGGTATAATATTCTTTTTTGTATTCTTCATGGAAAAATCCTTTCTTCTTCTGAGAGATTTCCCCTACATTGTAGCATATTGCAGCACAAAATCAAAGCTATTTGCATCTGCCATTTTTTGCGTGCCGCAGAATGAAAAACGGGAACCGGCCGCAGGAGATTGTGAACTCGGGCGGCAGTTCCCGGCTGTCTTTTTATCAAATAATATTCACTGCATAGACAGTATGACCGGGCATTGAGGAACTCAGTCATTCTGTTCCAGTTACGACTAGTTACGGAAGATCTTTTCTGATCTTATCAAAATGGATTTCCTTTAACACCCCCTCGTCAAAAATATAATCTCTCATGTACGTGCTTTCCTCCTGCACGCAGAGCTGGCTGGCTACATCCTGCGAGCTGCTTTTCGCGCCCTCCAGCCAGATGGTAATGCCTCGATTCTCCAGAGACGTAAGCTCCAGATAAAGTCTTTGCATATGTTCATCATTCACATTAGATTCCCCCAAATCTGAAAAATACCAAAAGGAATTCGCTGGTTACGTTTCGTGATATAAAGAAAAATTGCGCTGCCTGATCCCCGGCAGACAGTGTGTTGCGGTTACAATGAATAAAATGACAGAAGTATGTCAAAAAATAGAAAGTGCTCCTTCTCTATATGAAAAGGGTTTTTGATGAACGGAACCTCCTGCATGGATATGGAGTGCTGCCTGGAAAAAACGGAATGATTCTGGAATGTTCCCATCTGTACCAGATAATGATAACCTTCCCCAAGGTTTGTAAAGCTGTCAAATTGTTTAAAAAATTCCTCATAACTCCAGGCTTTCCAGAGTGCAAGACTGCCTAGCACAATCTTGCGGTCACAGCGCAGGAATTCTGCGGCAGCGGATTCGTTTAAGCTGCCGAGATCCAGGATCAGATAATCATACCCCATATTCAGCAGGCGAGGCACAGCATCCGGTGCCAGATTCGGATAATAATCCACGCCGTGCAGGCGGAAGTGAAAAAACTCTGCCTTTGAAGAGTCAGCGGTATCCGCCGCTTTGCTGCATTGTAAGGCATGGCGGTGTATGGAGGCCGCAAGAGCGGATTCCGGAATCAGCCGCGCCAGTTCGCTGCGCTTGTGAAGTTCAAGACAAGCGGTGCGCAGTCTTCGCCTGGAGGCACAGTATGTGCTAAGGCTTATGGCGAGCTGTGTCACGCCAGCCCCCGGATGACATCCGAGAATGCCGATGGTGATGTGTGCTTTGGTTTCGTTGCGATCAAAATAGAAGATGCCGTCTCCCTCCTTTCTTCGGTAAGATGGACGAAACAAGCCGTTCCTTTTCGGGTGTGGTATCGTATGGAACCGCATCTTCCGGAAAGCAGTAGACGCGGTGACCTAACTGCCGTGCGTATGCCTTTGCGGCAGAGCGGCAGCCGTGATTGCAGAGAAAACGTGTCTGCGGCAGCAGTGCCAGCTGTTTCCCATAGGCGGCTGCCTGTACAAAATCCCAGTCTCCTCCGTTTAAGACGAAAAGAATCAGGTCAAAAGAAGCCAGCTCGGCAAGCGCGGGCGCGCGGGTGCCATAGTCTCTTACAACGCAGTCATCCGGCGGAACGGAAATAGATATACTGTCCCCATAGTCCGGAATCCCGCGGAAGCTTCCATAAATAAAGATCCCGCTCTGGTCGATCAGACGATGATTTGCTCTGGCGGCGTGTAGAAGCGATGCGCTCCCGTCCGCGGCAGCATAGATTGCGGGAATATGTTTTTGATTCATGGTGCTGACAAGAGAAATGGAAATATGCGTGGCGCCTGCACCGGGTCTGCTCCCGATGACGGCAATGTTCCGAATGAGATGCGAAGACTGCTGATTCTCTGATAATGGTACACGAAGCAGTGCGGCTTTCAGATCGCAGGCCTCCTGACAGCGGTCTGCCGGATCTGCGGCGCATGCCTGCTCTAAGATGCACCGAAGCTGTCTGGAACAGCGGCAGGACATGGCGTCCGAAAGCTCCGTTAAAACCCTGCCGAGACTGTAGATGTCGGCAGCCGGAGTGACGGGCTGTCCGCGCAGGATTTCCGGTGCGCAGTAGCGGCTTGTCCCGTAAAGTTGGAAATTTTTTCCGAAACCGGTAAAAAAAGATGCAATGCCAAAATCGAGTAATTTTACCTGATCTCCACATAATATAATATGCTCCGGCTTTAAGTCCTGATACAGGATCGGGTATGGAGACAAATGATGCAGATAGGTAAAAATGTCGCATAGCTGTATGCCCAGTTTTACGATCAGTTCCTCAGAAATGCTTTTTTGATGAGAGACAAACGTCTCGAGTGATTCACCCTGAATGTATTCTTCAATCATATAAAGATAGGCGTCATCTTCGTCGATATCATATATGAGGGGGATTCCTGGATGATTAAGATTCTTCAGAAGAGCTGCTTCCGCGAGGAAGTCAGATTCCAGGGAGAAAGAAGATCTATCTGACAGAGATCTGGGGATTCGCTTGATGGCCCGATAAATCTTCAGCTTGAGATGCTCGGCGAGAAATACGGTACCGAAACTACCGGAACCGAGTACGGAAAGAATCCGGTACTTGCCGAACAGAATAACTTCTTCTATGCAAAATCCGCTCCTTTCATAGTGTGGCAGATTCGCATCTCATGCATATGTTTATAACATGAAAAATGTAGTTTGACAATAGCTTTTCGGCAGTTTATAAAGATTTAATAAAAAGGTATACTTTACATCAATATAGCATTTGATTATAATAAATGTACAGTTTACAAGGTTTTCCGGATAAAGGAAGTAATGCGGGAGTTTCGCATGAAAGTTTGGCTGGAAGCTTGGCTTTCAGAATACGGAAAGGCGTGGTGTAGTATGAAAATTGAAAAAGTAAACGACAATCAGATTCGCTGTACGCTGACGAGGGAGGATCTGGCAGAGCGTCAGATCAAGCTGAGTGAGCTTGCATACGGAACGGAGAAGGCAAAGCTTCTGTTCCGCGATATGATGCAGCAGGCGGCGTATGAATTTGGTTTTGAGGCGGATGATATTCCGCTGATGATAGAGGCAATACCGTTGTCACAGGACACGATTATTCTGGTGATTACCAAGGTGGAGTATCCGGAGGAGCTTGATACCAGATTTTCCAGGTTCTCCGATCCGGATCCGGAAGACGTGTACGAGGAGGCAATGGCAGGCGGTGGAGCAGCACCGGCGCCGGAAGGTGCAGATGACATACTGGGGTTGTTCCGCAGGATTCAGGAAGAGCGCAGAAAGGCGGCAGATGCACAGGGCAGTAAGGATAGCTTCGTTTCAGAAGAGAATGATAAGAAAAAAGAAACTCCGGTAAACGTACTTGTAGACATTACGAAGTTATTTGTGTTCAGTGATTTTTCTGAGATCACCAGACTGGCGCACACGCTGCAGGGCTTCTATCAGGGGAATAACGATCTGTATAAGAATGAGGCGGCGCACAGGTATTATCTTTTGGTCAGCAAGAGCAGACAGACGCCGGAAGAGTTCAACAAGGTGTGCAACATTTTATCCGAATACGGAACGCAGCAGACGTACACGCCGGCAGCAGGGGCGTTCATGAAAGAGCACTATCAGGTGATTTTGAAAAATCATGCGCTTCAGACGCTTGCAGAGCTTTAAGGGTTCTGCGGCGTTAAGCAGCAGAAAAGAAAAAGGGTATTCCGATTCCAGTGGGAACCGGGATACCCTTTTCGTCTGGTGTCTGCCTGCGGATTAAGCGAGATCCTTTGCAAGAAAATCGTTGATTTCTTTTACCAGAGCGTCCGGATCGATACCGTGTACCATGGCAGCCTCTTCTACTGTCTCCATCTGGGAAGACGGGCATCCAAGGCAGTGCATTCCAATATTTAAAAGGATTGGTGCGATATTCTGATCGATCTGAAGTAATTCGCCAATCATCGTGGACTTTGTGATCTGTGTCATAATGATACCTCCTTATGTGATTATGGGCATGTATGATTACATTAGTATGCCCGGCAATGTGCTAATTATAATACGAAACGCCGCGGAATGCAAACAAAGTTTGCGTGAAATACACAGGTGCGCGGGAAATCTTTTCTGCCGGGTATTCAGTGAAGCGGCAAGTTGGTCGATATATAGGACAGATATGGATAAAGGAGAACGACAGGATGAGAATAAATTATAATGTTTCGGCATCGATAGCGAACAAGAACCTGCTCGGGATTGAGAGTAATTTAAGCCAGTCCATGGAGCGGCTTTCTTCCGGTTTAAAAATCAATCACGCAAAGGACAATCCGGCTGGAATGGCGATTTCCCGCAAGATGAAAGCGCAGATTGACGGACTTGACCGGGCATCCGCCAATGCGTCGGACGGTATTTCCGTCATTCACATTTCGGATGGTGCGTTAGGTGAGGTGACAAATATTCTGCAGCGTATGAGAGAGCTTTCCGTGCAGGCGGCGAGTGACGCGACGATGGGTCAGGAAGACAAGGAAGCCATCCAGAAAGAGATCTCATCTTTAAAGGATGAGGTGAACCGTATTTCCAAGGATACCGAGTACAATACGAAGACACTGCTTGACGGCTCGCTGGACACCAGAGTGTACACAAAGCATGCCAGCCGCATCCAGGTGACAGATCAGGTGAGCCCGGGAAATTATGAGATTAAAGTCAAAACGGCAGCAACACAGGCAGAGGTGACGTCCGGTGCAGATTTTAACAGCACGGCGGCAATCGGCGTTTCCGGCACGATGAGCGTCAATGGATCAACCGTTGAGATCGCAGCAACCGATACGTATCAGGAAGTATACGAAAAGCTCCGGACGGCTGGAGAGATCGGCGAGACACAGATCGAGCGCAGCAAGGCGGACGGAAGCCTGACATTCACGACAGACGCTTACGGATCTGACGCCACATTGAAGCTTTCCTTCAGCAATCAGGCGCTTGCCAATCAGTTTGCACTGTCCGACGCATCCGGCAATAACGGTCTGGTGCAGGATCCGGCGACAAAACAGTGGATTTACGGAAGCCAGCAGACAGATGCCTCCGGCAAGACGACAACGAGTGTTCCGAACGGATCGGACATGAAATTGGATGACGTGGCGAACTGGAAGGGATTTACCTCTTCCGCGACCGCAAAGTGCGACGGTAACCGTGTGACCATCACGGATCTGGGCGGTTTTTCCCTCTCATTCCTGGTGGAAGCAGGATATGAGGACGGTGCGACCAAGACAGATTCTGCCGGCAATGTGTTGGAGACCTATGACGGATCCCTCAAATTTGAGGTGACAGATATGGGAACCATGACGCTTCATATCGGTGCAAACATGGATCAGAATATGAACATCCGGATTCCGGAGATTTCCTGCGAGAGCCTCTATATCGACGATCTGGATGTGACGACGGTCAATGGTGCAGACCGTGCCTTAGACCGTCTGGATGATGCGATTGCAAGAGTCAGCGAAGCGCGTTCTAATCTGGGAGCCTATGAGAATCGTCTGGAGTATTCCACAAACAGTCTGGATGAGTTTGGGGAAAATATGACGGATGCAATGTCGAGACTTACGGACGTTGACATGGCGGAAGAGATGACGAACTATACACATCAGAATGTGCTCAATCAGGCGGCAATTTCTGTTTTGACACAGGCAAATGATCTGCCGCAGCAGGTACTGCAGATTCTGCAGTAGGCGCGATGAGGCATGAGAACGGAGGTCCGTCTTGAAAAAAGAACAGATTGTAGATTTTACCAGGCGGATCAGTCAGGCGAACCGGAGCGGGCTGGTCGTGGTTATGTATGATATTTTTTTCACATATCTGGACGATGCCAGGGCGGCATACGATGCAGCCGACTGGGATGCCTACAAAGAAGCATTGCGGAGAGCGCAGCGCGCGATCGACGAACTGATATCGGCGCTCAATTTCTCCTATGACATGGCGAAGAATCTCTACAGTATCTATGTGTTCTGCAGAGATTCGATCGCAAAGTCTCTCTACAAGAGAGATCTGGCAGATGCCGAGGATGCCTGCCGCCTCATGAAAAAGCTCTATGACGGCTTTGTGCATGCGGCCGAGCAGGATCATTCGGAGCCGCTTATGAAAAATACGCAGCAGGTGTATGCCGGGTATACTTACGGACGTGACAATCTGGTGGAGACTTGTCAGGATTCCGATAGTTCCAGAGGATTTTTGGTATAAAAATCCTCTGGATTTTTTTGTGTGCGCAGCTCATAGTTGCGGATGCTTGTAAGAAGAAATTTGTAGCGCATCTGCACGGAATTTAATTCATAAATGTAACAGTCGATCAGATCCGGATCGATGACGTTTTCCAGATTGCGGTAGGCGTCCTGCAGATCCTGTGCCGTCTGGTGCAGATCGTTTATCAGCAGCGTATAATGATTATCATTCGTTTTTTCGGGTTGAAAAAAACGCAGCATAGTTCCTCCAGGTCTATGGGTTCTGCCGAAGTCTGCGGCAGTGTTGTTCCTTCTATCTTATTCAAAGTATAAGCAAATAAATCCCATTCTATACAAAAAACGGTAAAAATCTGTCCGTCCGCAGGAACAGACAAACTGGCATAAACGGACGCGGACATTCATAGATATAGAAAAAAGCGTGGAGGAAACGCCATGCAGGAAATGTCGCTGACATCATTCTGGATCATTGCGGGAAGCTGTGTGCTGGTCCTTGGAATTATGATATTAAAAAATCGTGCAAGGTTTGCATTAAATTTTCTGGTGCGCGCGGTTCTGGGTGCCTGCACCATTGCATGTGTGAACAAATGGCTCGCACAGCAGGGAATCATGCTTGCTGTCGGCATCAATCCGGTGACCCTTTTGACAACCGGAAGCCTTGGTTTTAGCGGTGTTGCGCTTCTTTATGGAATTTTGCTGCTCAAAATTTTGTGAGAATCTTACAAATGTAAATAAAATGTGAAAAACCTATAGACAAAGCAAAAATGAATTGCTATAATCCGATTTACAAATGAACGAAGGGGTGGTGAGTTGGGGAACTTATGACACTGACGCTGCTGACGGTACTTGTATTTGCGGTCGCAGCGGACTTCCGGGAGATGCGGATCAGTAACCGGCTGATTGCTTCCGGACTTATGATGGGACTTGCACTGCGCATTCTGGGGGAAGGCGGTGCGGGCATTGTTCATTTCCTGGTGAACATTTCTATTCCGGTTATCTTATTGTTTCTTTTATTTCAACTGCGTGTAATTGGCGCAGGAGATATCAAGTTATTTTCCGTAGCTGGTGGATTTCTTTCAATGAGACAGTTGTTATATGTCATACTGGCGGCATTTGTGACGGCAGCAGTAATTGGACTGGGGAAGCTGCTGTATCAGAAGCGAATGGCGGGAATATTCGGGAATCAGAGAACACTGATTCATTTTTCAGCGATGATTTTAATTGGATATTTTATTGTAGTCTGGGGGTGTGCCATTGAATAAAATTGCGGTGGCAGTCTGTGATACAGACCGGGAATACCGGGACAGATTTGTCACATACCTGGTGGAACGCAAGGCGGAAGAATATGCAGTGTCCGCATTTTCGATGCCGGAGAAGCTTTTGGAAGCGTTGGAGGAAGAGAAGCCGGATCTTGCGATATGCGGAACCGGATTTGAAGAGATGGCGGAGAGACTGGCGGGATACGATATTCCGGTGCTGGTCTTGCAGGAGACGATGGCAGATGCGGTTGCGGAATCGGTAACGTACGGTTCCGTGCCGGAAAGCTGCCGTGGGATCTGCCGTTATCAGTCCATGGAGGTCATTCTGCATGAGGTGCAGGTAATGACTCTGGCGGGAGCCGGCAGCAGAAGGATGGAGAATGTCGGAACGGGAATGGAGGTAATTGGCGTTTACTCTCCGATCTGTCATGAAATGCAGATGCCGTTTTCGATGGTTCTCGCACAGAAGCTGTCGACGGAGAAGAAGGTATTATATGTGAATCTGATGGAACATTCAGGGATGCTGGAACTGCTTGGCGTTCCGGGAGAATGTGATCTGGGCGAGGTGATTCTCGCATTGCGCAGGCAGCGCCTTACGGCGGAAACGCTTGGCAGAGGGATTCATGAGACCGAGTGGATGCACTATGTAGAGCCGTTTGATAATCCGGAGGATCTGGGGGAGATGACCGCGGGGGATCTGCAGGAACTGATCTCCTTTCTGGAGAAGCAGATGTCATATGAGATCCTCCTGTTGGATTTTGGTCAGGGGTTAAGGGATTTTCTATCCTTTCTGGGGCTTTGCACCAGTATTTATTGTCCAATGAAGAGCGGATTTTACTACGACTGCCGGATGGATCATTTCCGCAGATACCTGGAAAGAGAGCCGGCGGTGGACATTGCAGACCGGATGCAGGTAATAAGGCTCCCGTTTTCCGCAGGAAAGATACGTGCGGGAATGGATGTGTACCGTCAGTTTTTGTGGAGTGAATTTGGGGACTATGTCCGGAACCATATCGGTGGACAGGAAGAATAAGACCGGGACAGGGGGATGCGCAATGCAGATTGCGGGAGAAGAGATAGAACGGCTGCGCAGACAGATCATGGAGCAGATCGATCTGACGCGGACGGTGGAGGACGAGGAGGTATATCAGCTGATCGAAGCACAGGTAAGGGACTTTGCCAGAGAGAGGATGCTTACGCTGGGGGAGCGGGAAGCCGTGGTGCAGACCTTGTTTTATTCCCTGCGCAAGCTGGATGTACTGCAGGAACTGCTGGAAGATCCGGCAATCACGGAGATCATGGTAAACGGTGCAGAACATATCTTCTACGAGAAAGCGGGACGGCTGTACAAAGCGGAGTACGGGTTTTCCTCCAAAGAAAAGTTAAATGATGTGATCCAGCAGATGGCAGGATACAGCAACCGTATGGTGAATGAGGCATCTCCGATTGTCGATACCCGTCTGGCGGATGGTTCCCGCGTCAATATTGTGCTGGAGCCGGTAGCGATCGATGGGTCGGTCGTTACGATCCGGAAGTTTCCGGAAAATCCGATCGGTATGGAGGATCTCATCCGGATGGGAAGCATCTCACAGGAAGCGGCAGATCTACTGAAAATACTGGTGCGGTGCGGCTACAATATTTTCATTTCCGGGGGAACCGGTTCCGGAAAGACTACCTTTTTGAATGCACTTTCCCAGTATATTCCCCGCGAGGAACGTATCATTACAGTCGAAGATTCGGCGGAACTACAGCTTTTGGACAAGCCGAATCTGGTGCGGCTTGAGACGCGTAATGCCAATACAGAAGGCGTTACGCCGATCACGATCCGCGATCTGATCCGGACGGCGCTTCGCATGCGCCCCGAGCGCATTATCGTTGGGGAGTGCAGAGGCGCGGAGGCGCTGGATGTATTGCAGGCAATGAATACCGGGCATGACGGAAGTCTCTCGACCGGGCACGCCAACTCGTGCAAGGATATGTTAAGCAGATTGGAGACGATGGTTCTGATGGGCATGGAACTGCCGCTTCCCGCGATACGCAGTCAGATTGCATCGGGGATCGATATCCTGATCCATCTGGGAAGGCTGCGGGATAAAAGCCGTAAGGTATTAAAAATAGTGGAAATAGCAGGAGTGGAGCAGGGAGAGATTGTGCTCCATGAATTGTTCAGGTATGAAGAGTCCGGGGAGGAGGCACGGCATGTGAGGGGAACCCTGATGAGAACCGGCCGGCTGATGCATACCGAAAAATGTAAGCGTGCAGGAATGAACCTGGAGAAGGAGGGGAGCAGTGGATTATAGAAAATACCGGGCAGGTTTTGTGGAGAAACTGGCTTGTGCGGCAGTGGGAGCAGGGGCGGCAGGAATGGCAGCGTGGCTGTTTTACCGGTCTGTGTGGGGAATGCTGCTGTTTCCGGCGGCGTACCTGGTATGCGTAAAAAAGTATTGCGCCCTGCAAAAGGAAAAGAGAAAGGAACAGCTGCTCATGGAGTTCAAGGATGCCATGCAGTCTGCATCGGCGGCGCTGCTGGCAGGATATTCCATAGAAAATGCATGGAGGGAGACGGAGAAAGAACTTCTGGAATTATATGGGGAGAAGGGACTTATAGCGGCAGAGGTGCGCTGGATGAATGAGGGGGTGCGCATGAACGAACCATTGGAGCGACTGTTGCTTTCGTTTGCGGCGCGAAGCGGGTGTGAGGAGATCGAGAGTTTTGCGGAGGTGTTCGCGTTTGCAAAGCGGAGCGGCGGAGACTTTGTCCACATTATGCAGACGACGGTACAAAAACTCGCGGGACGGATTGAAGTTGAAAGGGAAGTGGCAACCGTGCTTGCAGGAAAGCGTCTGGAGGGGCGGATTATGGAAATAATGCCGCTTGCAATTCTGGCATATCTTCAGGTGGCATCGGGAGAATTTCTGGACGCTTTGTATGGCAGCGCATTCGGAGTGGCTGTCATGAGCATCGCTTTTTGCTGCTATCTTGCCGCCATCAAATGGTCAGAGCATATATTGGATATTCAGATCTGACGAAAGGTTTGTGGATAAAGAGGGGGAAAATGTGATTGTATGTGGAATAGCGCTTGGACTGGCGGTGCTCGGATGGGCAGTCAGCCGGAAATGGGGCAGGAAAGACTGGCAGAAAGGGGCGGCAGTCATTGCGGCAGCGGCATGTCTCGGGCTGCTGTCCGGATACATGGAACTGCAGACAGACGAGGATCCGGAGAAGGGGCTGCTTCGGAGAGAAAATGGAGAAGGTGACTACGAGGCAGACCTGCGTATGTATGTGGATGGGGCGAAAAAGGCCAAAGCTTACACGGTGCATGTGCCGGAGCAGGAGCTGACAAAGCAGGAGGAGCAGGCATATCTTCGAGCGGCAGAGGAAGAACTCATTAAGGAATTCCCGGGAGACAATGAATCTGTGAATTGTATACGGGATGCTGTTGTCATTCGTGAGGAATATCAGGAAGGGCATGTTGAGGCGGAATGGAGCTTTGACAATTACCGGCTGATAGAGAGCCGCACTGGAAGAATTGTGGGAGAACCGGACGAGGAGGGGGAGCTGGTGAATGTGCAGGTCACTCTGACATGTGGAAAATCCAGATGTGTACAGGAGTTTTATATCTGCGTGTATCCCAGACTGTTAGACGAGGAAGAGCGCTTCCGGAAGGGGATTTCAGAAAAGATTGCGCGACAGCAGCCGGAGGCGGGAGCGGACAGACTTTTTCTGCCGGATGAGGTGGAGGGACATACCATACACTGGGAGCAAAGGCGCGATCAGAGACCGGAAAAGATCCTTATACTGGGCGTGATTCTCGCCTGCTTTGTACCGGTGGTATCCATGAGCAGAAAGCAGGAGGAGCAAAAGAAGCGCAAAATGCTTCTGGAACTCGAGTATCCGGATCTGGTGAGCAAGCTGGCCTTGCTTCTGGGGGCGGGAATGACGCTTCAGGGAGCGTTCAGAAAAATTGCCGGAGTTTATGGACAGAAGCGGACACAGAATAAAACGGCGGAAATGCCCGCCTATGAGGAGATGCTGGTCGCCTGCCGACAGATGGAGAGCGGTGTGGGGGAACTGCGGGCGTATGAGCATTTCGGAGAACGGTGCGGTGTGGCATCCTACCGGAAGCTTGCCGGCATACTGACGCAGAATCTGCAAAAAGGAACCCGTGGTATTACGGTACTGTTGGAGCAGGAAGCGCAGAATGCGTTTGAGGAGCGGAAGCATGCAGCAAAACGTTACGGTGAGGAAGCCGGAACAAAATTGCTGTTTCCGATGATGCTGATGCTCGGAATTGTGATGGTGATACTGTTGGTGCCGGCGGTGCTGGCATTTCAAATTTAGAAAGGGAGGGATTCTATGAGAGGGATCAGAGAGTTTATCAGAGAAGAAGACGGTGTGGGAGTTGTGGAATTGATTCTGATTCTGGTCGTGTTGATCGGGCTGGTACTGATCTTTAAAGATCAGCTTACAAGTCTGGTGAACGATATTTTCGATACGATCACGAAAAAGGCGGGAAAGGTCTGAGAATGAGAAAGAGAGCAAGTATTACGGTATTTTCCGCACTTGCGTTTGCGCTGGTGGCATCCTTCCTTATGGCTCTTCTGGAGGCGGGGAGGGTGTACCAGATACAGACGTATGCAGATATGAAGTCCACGCTTGCGCTGGAGTCGGTATGCGCAGAGTATCAGCCGGTGCTCTGGGAAGAATTTCATTTGCTGGGACTGGATGGCGCCTACGGTGGGGATACATTTTCCATGGATCATGTAACCGCTGTTTTAAGAGAGCGGCTTGACCGGAATCTGGACGTTGATGGAGCGGGAGGAAGCATCCTGCAGGTCACCCTTGCAGGAGCAGAGCCGGTGGCATACCGTCTGATGACGGATCAGGAGGGAAGCGTGTTTCTGCACTGTGTGGCAGCATATATGAAGCAGAATATGGCGATGGAGACCATACGGGCATTACAGGAACGCTATGGCGAGCATGAGCAGGTGGAACAGAGCGGACAGGGGGAAGAGAGTATCGAGGATGCCAGAACAGCGATCGAAGAGGCAAAAAGCGAACGCCGGGAACAGGCAGAATCGGATGGGACGGAAGCGGTGATACCGGAACTTCCGCCGGAGCAGGAAAATCCGCTCGAGGTTGTTCATGCGATAAAGCAGAACGCACTGCTTGGAATGACGCTGGGGGATCTTGGTGCGGTCTCGACGAGGCAGACCGATCTGGGTGATTCGATAGAGAGGCGGCAGAAACAGACCGGCAATATGGAAATACAGGTGTCGGACTGGTATGACAGAATACTCGCACTGGAATATATGGATCAATATTTTGGAGATTATCTGGGAGAATCAGAGGATCACGCGCTGGCATATGAACTGGAATATGTGCTGGCAGGAAAAGGATCGGATAAAGAGAATCTGGAAAGCGTCATCAAGCGCCTGCTGTTTGTCCGGGAGGCAGCCAATATCACGCATATCCTCGGAGATGGGGACAAGCGGGCAAAGACGCTTGGAATGGCGGAGGCGCTGGCGGGATTTACGGGAAATCCTGCGGTTGTGCGGCTTGTCCAGACGGGGGTAATCGCAGCGTGGGCGTATGTGGAGAGTATTTTGGACATCCGGGCATTGCTGGCGGGGGATAAGATTGCCTTGATAAAAACTGAGACGCAGTGGACAGCGCAGTTTGGCAGTCTTGCGGCGGCGTTTGAAGACGGCAAAAAGGCAAAAAACTGCGAAAACGGTGTGAGTTATCAGGGCTATCTGAAGGGATTCCTGTATACAGTGTCAGCAGAGCGGCTGGCGTACCGGATGATGGACATCATGGAACGGACAGTACGCCTGCATCCAATGTATGCAGACTGCCGCATGGATCATGTGCTGTGTGGCATAAGTTACCGCATGGATTATGAGTGGCAGCCGTTGTTTTCCGGGCTGATGGTACATACAGGGAGAGATCTGTCCGGTCTATGCTATCAAACACAGCGAACGTTTTCGTATGATTGAGGAGGGAGGTGTTGCGGTGTCTCTTTATGAGGTAGAAGCAAGGCGAATCATAAAAATAATAAGAAAGGACAAATCTCTCCCCGAACAAAATTCCATATCTGGTTCAGAAAATATCGCGCGAAAAGGGACACCGCAATGCCTCCGTCTGTCTGCAGTATTTACACTGGAGGCAGCAGTCGTGATGCCGGTGCTGGCATGCTTTTTTGTTAGTGTTCTCTTTTTCTTCCGCATCATGCAGATTCAGCTTGAGGTGCAGAGGGCATTGGATGATACGGGACGGAAGCTGGCAGTCTGCGCGGCAGCTGTGTCATCCGACGGGGCGGCGCTCCCCGGAATAGCAGAGGCTTTGCTTTTGAGAGAGATGGTGGACCGCACGGAAGCAGAAACTTACATCACAGGAGGAAAGTTTGGAATCAGCCTGATTGGATCCAATTTCTCCGGGGAGGAGATCACACTGCGGGCGGCGTATCATATCCGGCTGCCCATCCGGATCTTCTGGTTGTGGGATTTTGCGATGGAACAGCGGGCAGATTGCAGGAAATGGACAGGATGGAGTGCTGCAGAGGGAAGTGATGAAGACCAGTGGGTGTATGTCACACAGACAGGAACCGTCTATCACAGGGAGTATAGCTGCACGCATCTGGAGCTGTCGATCCGGTCTGTGGCGGAGGCGGAAATTGCGGCACTTCGCAATGAGAACGGGGAAGCATATAGAAAATGCATGCAGTGCCGGTATGCGGAAAATGCATTCGGACGGCTCTATATTACGAACCAGGGCGACTGCTACCACAAAGATCTTGGCTGCAGCGGCATCAAGCGAACCGTCCGCATGATACGGCTGTCCGAGGTGGGAACACGCAGACCGTGCAGCCGGTGCGGGCAGTAGCGGGAGAGAGATGGATGAGAGGAGAAGAAAGACAATGCAGAATTGTGTGGGTGAGGTGTTGCTGCTTGGAATATTTGCGGTCACGGCATACCGCGACTGGAAGGAACAGATGATATGTGTGTATGTGCCTCTTGCGGCGGGAATTGCAGGACTGGTTCTTCACCTGATGCTCCCGACACAGAAGCTGACGGATCTGCTGTTGGGTGCAGGAATCGGCGCGGTGCTTTTGCTTGCGGCTTGGGTCAGCAGGGAGGAGATTGGCTACGGGGATGGCGCAATGCTGATGGCAAGCGGTATTTTTCTGGGATTCTGGCGGAATGTGGAGTTGTTTTTAACGGCGCTTATGTTGATTGTTCCGGCGGCGTTGTTTGGACTCATTGTGAAGCATAGAAGAAAGGATTACCGGATGCCGTTTCTTCCATTCCTTTTTGCGGCGTATGTATTTCAGCTGGGATGGCGGTAGAAAACGGGACGAAATGGAGAATTTATGAACGGATGGAGAGGAAGTCTGACCATAGAGGCGGCGCTTGTGGTGCCGCTCGTGCTGGCGTTGTTTGCATTCGCCATGAAGAGCGGTATTCAGATGTATACAGAGTGCAGGGACACCGCGCTGGCGATAGGGCAGGAGCAGGAAATAGAGGCGGTAAAGATGTTTTACCGCTGGCAGGAAGCGGGGGAATTATTTCAAAATGAAGATACAGTATATTAGAAAACTGACGGCAAGCTACATGGTGCTCGCGCAGTGTGAAGAATTGCAGGAATGGGAAAAAAAGATGATTGCTCATGCTCCGAAGGGGAATATTGTGTTTGCGGAATGTGTGCAGGAGAACGGAGAAAAGTATCTGTGGTATAACATTACAGGAAAACAGGCGTTGGATGCGGTGCTGGAGACGGAGATGCTTTCCTATGATATGCTCTGCAATGTACTCAACGGAATTTATGAGGCAGTGCAGCAGTTAGAGGGAATGCTGCTGCCGGCACAGAGTATTCTGTTGTCGGCGGAAAGTATTTTCGTAGATTACCGGACCAGACAGATTTCTTTCTGCTACTATCCGGGGAATCCAATGCCGCTGCCGGAAGCCTTCCGGACGTTCATGGAATATCTGCTGACACGACTGGATCATTCGGATGAGCGTGCGGTCAAAGCGGCATATGATATTTACGGACAGAGCAGTGCAGGGGGAGTGGAGTTAAAGGAGCTGAAATTGCTGCTTTTAATGCCGTATGAAAAGGATGAAGCAAAGACAGAGCCGGAGGGTCTGGATGACACAGAACCGGAAGAGCCGGAAGCATATGCCGCTGTCGGACAGAAGGAACAGGACGGGAAGCGGGATGCTTCCATATGGAAGCAGATTTTTCGCGGAGAGAGCACAGTGCAGGAACTGCTTGCGGCAGTGTGGGAGAAAATATGGAAAACGACAGGCACAGCTGCAGGCAGACCGGCGGGTGAAAAGGCGGGCAGACTGACAGGCACAGCTGCGGGCAGACCGGCAGGTGAAAAGGCAGGCAGAGTGACAGGCAAAGCGGCAGCATCCGGGGACAAAAGAAGAATGGGCAGATGGAAGATCGGCGGGAATATGAAAAATATGCAGAAGGAGCCGGAGGCGTTTGTCTTTGAACCGGAGGAAGAGGAACATAAATCCGCAAATCCCACGGTGCTTTTGGCGGGAATTTCGCAGAAACCGGAGGGAATCCTGCGCTACGAAGGAACCGGCGGATACTCGGATCTGGTGATAGAGAAAGACAACTATGTAATCGGGAGTGCAGCGGAGTGTGATGGCCGGATTCCGAGTGCGACCGTGAGCAGGAGGCATGCAAAGATCAGCAAAAAGGGAGCTGTCTTTTTTATAGAGGATCTCAATTCGTCGAACGGCACCAGAGTGGGTGGAGAATTGCTGAATTATAAAACAGGAATGAGTCTGCAGAAAAATGAGGTCGTGATGTTTGCAGATGAAAAGTTTAGATTTATTTAAGAAAAAATGAGGGAAGTACGTTTGCAATCTGCGCCCGGTCTAACTATAATAACCATATTATAAGAGTGCAGACAGAGGTAACGCGTATGGAAAATGCAGCAGTCGCAAATGTATTAAGAGGAGAAGGCTACCGCTATTGTCACACCAATCTGGCGGAAGCCGGAATTTATTATAAGTATTATCAGGAGGGGTTCCATATTGTAATGGCGGTAGATCTCTCCGGCGGAAACCGGTTCTCTGTGCAGCAGTACCGGAGCATGGAAGAACACGCCATGGATCTGTTCTATCATCCGCAGGGGAGACTTGGGGATTTCCCGGATGGATTTCCGGTATATCATGTGGAGATGCTGACACTTCTGATCGGCGGAGATTCCGAGGTGGAACGAAAGTTGTGCGCAGAGTGCAGGAATGTGTGGGTATATCAGCCCCAAAGCGGACGGCTGCTGATCTATGAGAACCAGCCGGGAGACTTTTTCGGACTCCGGGGGGCATTAGAGCAGGGTGCCGGAACAGGCGGCGCGGGAGAGATGTCGCGGCAGGGTACCGGAGCCGGTGGCTGGGCAGAGCCGTCGCGGCAGGGTGCCGGAGCCGGTGGTTGGGCAGAGACGTCGTGGCAGGGCACAGGTGCCGCATATGCGTCTGCACAGAATACGGCAAAGAATCGGTTGGGCATTTTGTGGAAGAACATCCGGGCGGAATATGTGACCATCGCTCTCGTTGTTGTCAATGTTATAACATATCTTGTGCTTGAATGGCTCGGAGATACGACGAACGGATTCTTTATGGCGGAGCACGGCGCGATGTACCCGGATTTTATCCGGATCAACCATGAATGGTGGAGGATCATAACTGCTGGCTTCCTTCATTTCGGCGCGGTACATTTGGTGAATAATATGGTGATTTTATACTGTATGGGATCAAGACTGGAGCGTGTCACAGGGCATCTGAGGTTTTTTCTGATTTATCTGGTTTCCCTGATCGGGGCGGGACTGCTCTCCTACGGGATGATGCTTCGCACCGGCGATTATGCAGTGTCGGCAGGAGCTTCGGGTGCTATTTTCGGAGTGATTGGCGGATTCCTGTGGATCGTGATACTGCACCGGGGCAGATTTGAGCAGATTACAACCCGGGGAATTATGATGATGATTGTGCTTACCATCTATTACGGGTTTTCCTCGGCGGGAATTGATAACTGGGGACACATCGGAGGTCTGCTTGCCGGATTTTCCGCGACAGTCATTTTATATCACAGAAACCGTCAAAAATATTGATTTTGTGAGCAAAAATTTATATACTGAAAGCAGTATGTTCCATAAAGCGACAGATGGGACAAAACGGAGGCTTTGAATGAAAGTAAATATTTATTACGGTGGACGGGGACTGTTGGACGATCCGACACTTTATGTTTTGAATAAGATGGAAGAAGTGCTGCGCGAACTGCGTGTGACGGTCGATCGGATCAATATCTATGAGCACAAGAATGAAATAGCGACCCTGCCGCAGACGATGAAAGAGGCGGACGGTATTATTCTTGCGACCACGATCGAGTGGCTCGGAATCGGCGGCTACATGCAGCAGTTTCTCGATGCATGCTGGCTGTACGGCGATAAGGAGAAGATTCAGACGACCTATATGCAGCCGATCGTGATGTCTACGACCTACGGGGAGCGTGAGGGTGAGATGACGCTGGCAAATGCCTGGGAGATTCTCGGCGGGCTTCCGTGTCCGGGACTCTGCGGATATGTGGAGGATCTGGTGTCGTTTGAGATGAACAAGGACTACACGGTCATTATTGAGAAAAAGGCGGAGAATCTCTACCGGACGATTTCTCAGAAGATGAAAAGTCTCCCGAACAGTAACCTCGCGGTCAGACAGAGTGTGCTGCGCACACCGCAGATGGAACTCACTCCACAGGAAAGTGAGCAGCTGTCCAAGTATGTATCGGATGACAGCTATGTGAAGAAGCAGAAGGAAGATATTCAGGAACTGGCATCCATGTTCAAGGATATGCTTGGAAAGGTCAGCCAGGAAGAGGATGTAGCCTATATCGATCAGCTGCGCAATGCGTTTGTTCCGCAGCAGGATTTTCATGCCAGATATCTGTTTATGTTTGCAGATAAGAAAAAGCCGCTTTTTATTGAAGTGAAGGGTGAGGATCTTACGGTACGATACGGTCAGGAAGAGAATATTGATATCTATGCAAAACTGACGCCGGAAGTAATGGATGGCGTGATTGCCGGGAGGATGACATTCCAGAGAGCCTTTATGACAGGCGAGATGACTGCGAAGGGCAATTTTAAGATTCTGCGGATGCTGGATACCGTATTCAATTTTGCGTAAGAGGAAGTGCGATGGTGAAGGTGCATCCGTCACCCGGTCTGGAATCGCAGGTTAATGTACCGTGGTGTGATTCGATGATCTGACGGGTAATGACAAGTCCCAGACCGCTGCCTCCCGTTTTGGAGGTAATAAAAGGCTGGAAGATGGTATCCGCCAGAGCCGGGTCGAGTCCGCCGCCGTGGTCAGTGATGGCAATGCTCATAAAGGGTTCTTCATAAAAGACGTGGACATCGGTAGTGCCACTCTCATGCATGGCTTCAAATGCATTTTTGATAATATTTATGACAGCTTGTTTTAAAAGCTGCGGATCCAGTTCGATCAGGGGAAGGTTCTCTTCAAGCTGGAAGTTACAGACAAAGTTCTTCCAGGACAGTACACGGATGGAAGTGTCGATCTGATGCATAAACGAATAAATGCTTACCTGCATCAGATTCAGTTGATTGCACAGCCGCGCAGAGGACAGCTGAATGACCATGTTTTTCAGAAAACAGAGTTCCGACATGGATTCACTCCAGTAGTCAAATTCCCGCACTTCAGGGTGTTTCTTTTCAACGAGCTGAAGGGAGCTGTTTATCAACGTAATAGAATTTTTTATTTCGTGGAAAATATGAAGGTAATCCTCGTTGCTTAACAATGTAATCCCTGCCTTGTTGGTCTGATTTAACACGTGACACAACTTAGTGTAGCATTTATACAAAAGAAGTTCAATAACAACCAGTTTACAAAATTCGACAGGTGTAAGAAAGGAGTAATCATATTATGAGACAAGCAGACTGTATTTTTTGTAAGATTATTGCGGGAGAGATTCCATCCAACACGATTTATGAGGATGACACATTTAAGGTGATTCTCGATGCAAGCCCGGCGTCAAAAGGACACGCGCTGATTCTTCCGAAGGAGCACTATGCAGATATCTATGATATCGATGAGGAGGTTGCAGGAAAAGCCATGAAGCTTGCCAAGAAGCTTGTAGGACACATGACTGAGGTTCTGGGCTGTGATGGATTTAATATTCTTCAGAATAATCACGAAGTTGCAGGACAGACAGTATTTCACTTCCATATGCATCTGATTCCACGCTATCAGAGCGCGAAGAATAACGACATTCTGATGTGGAGCCATGAGAACTTCTCGGATGAGGAGATGGCACAGATCAGAGATTCTCTGAGCCAGAACTAGAAACGGAGCATGGCTTTGGATTAGAAACGATCATTCAAAGGAACTGCCACAATAAGCATAGACCTCTTTGGGATGATAAGTAATATTATCAGAAGATCACTTCGTGAGATTTCAGATGGAAATGCAGATGGAAATTTGTTGGAGAAAAATGTCAGCATTTCTTCCAGCTGAATGTTTGCATCAGATTCCGTGTCTCTTCCACGTTTGGACAATCCGACGGGTGCATGTCCGACACACCGGAGACAATGGGCGGACTTTCTGGTGTCCCTAATGGCGCCTCTTCACAGACAATATAAAACCGCGCGAACCGAACTCGTCGGCATCTGCTATTAAAAATAAGGCAGATGCCGACTCAAACAGCGGCTTCGCGCGGTTATGTTTTGTTCGACATAAAGGTGGCATTTATGCCACCTGTTGTCTGGTGCCGCTAGGGACACACACAAAAGTCCTACAAATTGTCTTCCGGGATGCGGACATGACCCGCGGAGTGCTCCAAACTTGGAAAGACACGGATCATCGAAGATGCAAACATCCGGCTGGTTAGAAATGCCACATTTTTTGAACCCAATTTCCATCTGCATTCCAGCTGAAATCCCCGAGTGTGTTTCTTATAATATTACTTATCAACGCAAAGCACAATATGCTTATTGCGGCGGGTTCTTTCTATGCAGGAACCGTTATTTGTGAGAAGATGCCTCGCGGATCAGTCCCATGATCGTCTCGATGGAGTTTGTGACCTTGCTGTGCTCCATGGCATCGATATAAGCGTCCTTTTTGTGGAAGACATGGTCGATGGCTTCCAGCAGGGTGGTGTTGGTCAGCTCCTCCTCCTCAAGAACATAACTGAATCCCTGGGAACGGAAAGAGTTGGCGTTTAAGATCTGATCGCCGCGGCTGGCTGCTGCCGGGAGCGGAATCAGGATATTCGGTTTGCGCAGTGCGAGAAGCTCGCAGATCGCGTTGGCTCCGGCGCGGGAGATGACAAGGGAGGAGAGCGCGAACAGATCGGCAAGTTCCTCATTGGCATACTCAAACTGGGCATAACCGGCGATGGCGTTCAGGGAAGTGTCCACATTTCCCTTGCCGCACAGGTGAATGACATTGTAATTTTTAATCAGTTCCGGAAGCAGATCCCGGATGGCGGTATTGATGGCACGGGAGCCGCTGCTTCCGCCGACGACCAGAAGTGTTGGCTTTGCGGAATCTGTAAAATTACAGAGTGCAAAAGCGCGGCTGGCATCTCCTGACAGTAATTCCGCGCGGATGGGTGTGCCGGTAAGCACGGCTTTTTCCTCCGGAACATGTGCCATTGTCTCCGGAAAATTGCAGCATACTTTTGTGGCTTTTGGAATTGCAATGCGGTTGGCAAGTCCCGGCGTGAGATCCGATTCATGGATGATCGCAGGAATATGGCAGCGGCTTGCTGCAAGCACAACCGGCACGGAGACAAAGCCTCCCTTTGAGAAAACAACATCCGGCTTTAACTTTTTCAAAAGACGGACGGACTGATGATAGCCTTTTAAAACTTTGAACGGATCCGAAAAATTTTTCGGATCAAAATAACGTCTGAGCTTTCCGGACGAGATACCGTAATACGGCACACCCTGCTCCTCGATCAGCCGTTTTTCGATTCCCTCATAGGAACCGATGTAGGATATTTCATAACCTTCCTTCTGCAGAGCTGGAAATAAAGCAATATTCGGCGTTACATGCCCTGCAGTTCCCCCTCCGGTCATAACAATTTTCTTCATGGTAAGAATCCCTTTCCTAATGGTCTGCTTCCCTTATTTATAATACCCTTATGCATAAAAGTCAAGAAAAGACTTGGAGATCGGGCTTTGCGGCGGCAATGGAAAAAGGGTGCGGATGATGCCGGCATGGGATGTAAAAAGATTGTCGCAAATTGCGGCGAGATCACGGGGAAAGCCTCTTTTCAAATCCGTGCAGATTCCTTATAATATAGAAGAAATCGGACAGGAAAAAGTCTGATCGGAAAGAGAGGTAATGGACATGCTCTGGCTGGAACATATTTCACCGGAACAGTTGCAGATGGGGATTGCAGTGTGCAGTCTGCTCACCGTGATGCTTCTGATTGTTACATTACATAAGATAAACAGAATCCAGAGATATATACAGAAGAAACAGACTGGCACCGACAGAATGGAGAGCGCAGAGTGTGGGAAAACTTTTCCGGCGGAAGGTGTTTCGCAGTGTGAAGCGGCAGCCGAAGGAGCGAAAAAATACCCGGCGGACATGCTGATTGATGAGGTTATTGAAGAGGTATTTTCTTAAGAAAATCTTCATAAAAACGAAAAACTGGCAAAATGCACAAAAAACAGCCGGAAGTCTTGTAAAACGGGGCTTCCGGCTGCCTCTTTCTATAGAAAAACAGCGGCATGAAGACGCGGAAAGCCCCGAAAACTTGACAAAAAACAGTACCTTTGTTATAATTCCTGCTGTAACAAATCCGTAACAATTGTAACAAAATATGAATAAAACAGCACAAAGGTGTAATACTATTTCAATAAACATGTGATTACACCGATGGAGGGTTCTATGAGTTTGAAGAAAAGAGCGATTGAGGGAATCGTGGTTGCCGGATCTCTGGTGATGATGAGCACAATCGCACAGGCTGCTGATCTTGACGGAGTACAGGTAAGGAATGCAGCGGTACAGGCAGAGACGGACTTCGCTACAGGGGGAACAGCAGGAGTTGTTGTCCGGTTAGATCAGTTAGAAGCAGAGGCATTTGGTGATATTGAAGCGGCGACAGCCGGTGTGAACCAGACAGGAAGACTTCTGGTCGCTACAGCGGAGGAAGCGGTTTCGGATACAGAAGCTGCAGAGACATTAGATGCACAGCTGCAGCAGGCCGAAGCAACAGAGGCACAGCAGGCAGATGCTGAGCAGAGCGAGACAGAGGCAGCGCAGAGCCAGGCAGATGGTGAGCAGACAGCGGATGCAGAGCGGACAGACGCCGGCGGGCAGCCGGAGGATGCACAGAGCACGGACGCAGATCAGATGTCTGCGGAAGAGCAGGAGTGGCAGAACCGCCTGATGGCAGATGTCGACGATTTCCTGTATATCAGGGAATCCGGAGACGAGAATGCAGCGATTGTCGGCAAATTATACAAGGGAGATGTGGCAGAGATCACCGAGGCTGGTGATACCTGGACACATGTGGAATCCGGAAACGTAGACGGATATGTGAAAAATTCCTACTGCGTGACGGGATCGGAAGCATATACCTATGCGAACGATACATTTGATACAGAGGTAGAGATCCAGACGAACGGACTCCGCATCAGAAGCAGCGCAGACCCGGATGCGTCCGTGTTGGCAGCGGTATCGACGGGAATGACTTTTCCGCTGGATGCAGATGCAGAGACCGTAGACGGATGGGTTGCGATCGATTACAAGGGAACCACCGGTTATGTGAGCGCAGAGTATGTGACGACGGAGCTTGCACTCGGTGAGGCTGTCACGATCGAGGAGGAGCAGGCAGCAGCTGCGAAGGCTGCGGCAGAAGCGGCAAAGTCCGCACAGGTATCCAGCGCGGGTACCGTTCAGAATTCTGCAGTGGCCGCTTCGGTGGATGATGTGACACTGCTTGCCGCACTGATTCAGTGCGAGGCAGGAAACGAGTGCTACGAAGGACAGCTTGCAGTCGGTGCGGTTGTCATGAACCGTGTGAGATCCGGCAGATATGCGGGCAGCATTTACGGTGTAATATATCAGGCAGGACAGTTCCCGCCGGCAGGAAGAGGATCCGTTGCAAGTATTGCGGCAAACGGTCCGAAGTCCAGCTGTATTCAGGCGGCACAGGAAGCAATCAACGGTGCTGACAATACGGGCGGCGCTACCTGCTTTAGCAGAGCTTCCCGAGGACACGCGGGTGTGGTAATCGGAAACCATGTATTTTATTAAACAGGTATCATGGCAGAGCCGTGGGAAATGACAAGACATTTCCTACGGCTTTTCTTGTATTTTCAAATCAAATATAGTAATATGATATTTAACGGGGAAAATAGTGTTAGAGATCCGGACAGAAAATAATTGGAGGTTAGATAATGGGAGGATTATTAGTAGCTTTTTTGATTTTGGTTATTCTGGTATTGGCAGTTGTGGTGTCCTGTATCAAGATCGTACCGCAGGCGCATGCGTACATTGTGGAGCGTCTGGGCGGATACCTTGCGACATGGCCGGTAGGTCTTCATCTGCTGATACCGTTTATTGACCGCGTGGCGAAGAAGGTTACCCTGAAAGAGCAGGTGGTTGATTTCCCGCCGCAGCCGGTAATCACAAAAGATAATGTTACGATGCAGATTGATACGGTCGTTTATTTCCAGATCACAGATCCGAAGCTGTATGCATACGGTGTGGAGAACCCGCTGATGGCGATCGAGAATCTGACCGCAACGACACTGCGTAACATCATCGGTGATCTCGAGCTGGATGAGACACTGACATCCAGAGAGACGATCAACACGCAGATGAGAGCAACACTTGATGTGGCAACCGATCCTTGGGGCATCAAGGTAAACCGTGTAGAGCTTAAGAATATCATTCCGCCTGCAGCGATCCAGGATGCGATGGAGAAGCAGATGAAGGCAGAGCGTGAGCGAAGAGAAGCGATCCTTCGTGCAGAAGGTGAGAAGAAGTCTACCGTCCTCGTGGCAGAAGGTAAGAAAGAATCCGCAATTCTCGATGCAGAGGCAGAGAAGCAGGCGGCAATCCTTCGTGCAGAGGCGAAGAAGGAGGCAACCATCCGCGAGGCAGAAGGTCAGGCTGAGGCAATTCTTAAGATTCAGCAGGCAAACGCAGACGGTCTCCGCATGATCAAGGATGCGGCTCCGGATCAGGGCGTCATCCAGTTAAAGAGCCTTGAGGCATTTGCAAAGGCGGCAGACGGCAAGGCGACAAAGATCATCATTCCGTCTGAGATTCAGGGAATCGCAGGGCTGGCAAAATCTGTGACAGAAATAGCTCTGGAGAACAAATAGAACATCAGATAGATCAGATTGAAATAGGGGGCTGTCACGAGAGTGGCAGCCTGTTTATTCTGCAACTGGAAGCACTAAGCGACAAGGAGGAACGCAATCATGAACTTAAAAGGACGCAATTTCTTAAAACTGATGGATTACACACCGGAAGAGATTCTCTACCTGATTGATCTGGCAGCGGATCTTAAGAGCAAGAAGAAGCAGGGAATTCTGCATGACAGTCTGATCGGAAAAAATATCGCGCTGATTTTCGAGAAGACAAGCACCCGCACACGGTGTTCTTTTGAGGTGGCAGCACATGATCTCGGAATGCATGTGACTTACCTTGATCCATCCGGTTCGCAGATCGGCAAAAAAGAGAGCATTCCGGATACCGCGCGCGTGCTGGGACGCATGTTTGACGGTATCGAGTACCGCGGATACGGACAGGACATTGTGGAGGAACTGGCAAAATATGCAGGGGTTCCAGTGTGGAACGGTCTGACGAATGAGTTCCATCCGACGCAGATGCTTGCAGATATGCTGACGGTCCGGGAACACCTGGAACACTTAAAGGGTGTGAAGTTTGTATACATGGGCGACGCCCGCTACAATATGGGCAATTCCCTGATGGTGACCTGCGCAAAGCTCGGTATGGACTTTGTCGCATGTACTTCTAAGAAATATTTCCCGAACGAGGAGCTGGTGGATTACTGCAAAAAAGTGGCGGCCGGGACAGGAGCGTCGATCACGCTGACTGAGGATGTGGCAGAAGGCACGAAGGACGCGGACGTCATTTACACGGATGTCTGGGTATCGATGGGTGAGCCGGACGAAGTCTGGGCAGAGCGCCTGCGGGATCTGATGCCGTATCAGGTCAACAAGGCAGCCATGGCAAATGCCAAGCCAACGGCGATCTTCATGCACTGCCTGCCGGCATTTCATGACTTAAAGACCAAGATCGGTAAGGAAGTCTATGAAAAATTCGGTTACAGCGAGCTTGAGGTGACCGACGAAGTATTTGAGAGTGAGCAGTCGGTTGTATTTGACGAGGCAGAGAACCGCATGCACACGATTAAGGCAGTCATGCTTGCTACACTGGGAGAATAAGAGGGAACATCATGAAAGCAGAACTACTTTCCGTTTTAAGAGATGCCGACGATTACGTGTCCGGGCAGGATCTGTGTGAAAAGTTCGGCGTATCCCGGACGGCGGTCTGGAAGGGCATCAACCAGCTCAAGGAAGCCGGGTATGAGATCGAGGCGGTGCCGAACAAGGGATATAAGCTGTTGTCGGTGCCGGACACACTGAGCGAGGAAGAATTAAAAAGTATCCGCAAGACCGCGTGGGTCGGACAGGAGATTTTTTACTATCCGGTCATCGACTCCACCAATACCAGGGCGAAGCAGCTGGCGGAGGAAGATTACCCTACCGGAACGCTTGTGGTCGCCGGACAGCAGGATGCAGGCAGAGGCAGAAGAGGAAGAAGCTTTGAGTCCCCGCAGGGAGCCGGCATTTTTATGACGCTGATGTTAAAGCCGGAGTTGTCGCCCGTGAATGCGCCGATGCTGACGCTGGTGGCGGCGCTTGCGGTGTCTGCGGCGATCGTGAAGACGACAGGCAGACCGGCGGGCATCAAATGGCCGAATGACATTGTCATGAACGGGAAAAAAGTTTGCGGTATTCTGACGGAGATGAGCGCACAGATGGATTATGTCAATCACATTGTGATCGGCATTGGCATCAACGTTCACAATGAATCGTTCCCGGAGGAGATTGCCCCGGTGGCAACTTCGCTCTACATGGAGACCGGAGAACATTTTAACCGCGCGGCTCTGATTGAGGAAGTATGGGAACAGTTTGAACATTATTATGCAATTTTCATGGAGACCGAGGATCTGAGCGGTCTTGTGAAGGAGTACGATACGCATCTGATCAACCGGAACCAGATCGTGAAGGTGCTTGATCCGAAGGAACCGTTTGAGGGAAAAGCGATGGGCATCACGCCGCGGGGCGAGCTGATCGTGGATACCTGGGAGAGCAGAAGACTTGTATCTGCAGGAGAAGTCTCTGTGCGCGGTGTCTACGGATATGTGTAAGGGATACTGTGCAAACAGTGTCTGTGGAAACGGTTTGGAAAGGAATGTCTGAATGGAAGAAGTGGTACTGTGCGGTGCGAGCGCATACAATAAAAAATTTTATCTGAACGAGGACTTTAAAGGTCTTCCGGAGCAGATCAAGAATGAACTGAAGATCATGTGCGTGCTTTTCACGGAGGATGTGGGCGGTATTTTTCAGCTGGTGTTCAGCGAAACGGGCGAACTGGAATTCCGCACCTCCTGCGATGAAAATGATCTGCTGTACGACGAGATCGGCTGCGGACTTAAGATCCGTCAGTTACAGCAGACAAAACAGGAACTGCTGGAAGCGCTGCAGATGTATTATAAGGTTTTATATGTGGGAATATAGGGGGTACGGACGATGATAATGACGATTGATGTTGGAAACACAAATATTACCGTGGGAGTATTCCGGGGAGACGAGGTGGTATCGAATTTTCGTATCACGACGAAAATGCCCCGTACATCCGATGAATACGGGATGCTGTTGAGCAACCTGCTGGAGCAGAATTCGATTTCACATGACGATATTGAGGATGCGATTATCGCATCGGTTGTTCCGAATGTGATGCATTCCCTCGAGGGGGCGATTATCAAGTATTTTAGCATCCGCCCGATTATTGTGGAGCCGGGAACCAAGACCGGTATCCGTGTCGTGACTGAGAACCCGCGCCAGATCGGTGCGGACCGTATTGTGGATGCAGCGGCAGCGTATGAGCTGTATGGCGGACCGGTGCTTGTCCTTGATTTTGGCACGGCAACCACGTACGATCTGGTGGACAAGGACGGCGCGTTTGTATCCGGCGTTACAGCTCCAGGAATCCGCATTTCCGCAAAAGCATTGTGGGAAGATGCGGCGAAGCTTCCGGAGATTGAGATCCGCAAGCCGGCGAGCATCCTCGCGAAGGAGACGATCTCCTCCATGCAGGCAGGGCTTGTCTACGGGCAGATCGGACAGACGGAATACATCATCCGTCATATGATCGATGAGGCGAACATGGGCGAGGTCAAGGTCGTGGCAACCGGCGGACTGGGCAGAATTATTGCAAATGAGACCACAATGATCGATGTGTATGACCCGAACCTGACATTGAAGGGCATGAATCTCATCTATAAAAAGCAGAACCGTAAATCCGGGAAGATTAAATAAGTAGAAAATGAGGGTGGCAGCGTGGCAATAATCCGAACACTGCAGATAGGAAATGTAACCTTAGAAAATAATTTGATACTGGCACCAATGGCAGGCGTAAGCGACCTGCCATTTCGCTTGCTTTGCAGGGAACAGGGCGCGGGGCTGGTGTGCATGGAAATGGTGAGCGCCAAGGCGATTCTGTATAAGAACCGCAACACGGAGGAGCTTCTTACCATTGATCCAAAGGAGCACCCGGTATCGCTGCAGCTTTTCGGCTCCGATCCGGATATTATCAGTGAGATTGCAAAGCAGATTGAGGAGCGGCCGTTTGATATTCTGGATCTGAATATGGGCTGTCCGGTTCCGAAGGTCGTCAACAACGGAGACGGCTCCGCGCTCATGAAAAATCCGAGGCTTGCCGGGGAGATCATAGAGAAGACGGCGCGGGCGATCAAAAAACCGCTGACCGTGAAGATCCGCAAGGGATTCGACGATGCGCACGTCAATGCGGTCGAGCTGGCGCACATTGCGCAGGAGAGCGGTGCGGCGGCGGTCGCGGTGCACGGGCGCACCAGAGAGCAGTATTATGCCGGACATGCGGACTGGGACATTATCCGCCAAGTGAAAGAGGCGGTATCTATTCCTGTCATTGGAAACGGGGATATCCGCACACCGGAGGATGTGGCGGCGATGGCAGAGCAGACCGGCTGCGACGGCTATATGATCGCGCGCGGAGCGGAGGGAAATCCCTGGATTTTCCGTCAGATTCTGCATTATTTTGAGACGGGGGAGCACCTTTCCCGGCCGGATTTTTCAGAGGTGACGGAGATGCTGCTGCGCCATGCAAAGATGCAGATCGACTGCAAGGGAGACTACACGGGCATCCGTGAGATCCGCAAGCATGCGGCATGGTACACCGCGGGGTACCGCAATTCGTCCAAGCTTCGAGGAAGAATCAACGAGGTGGGGAATTACGAGCAGCTCGAGGCATTATTCCGGGAAGTGGAGTCATATAATGAGAAAAACGGATACGAGGCATAGGAAATGTCCTATTCCAATGAGTTTCTTAGAAATTTCCGACCGGTATTTCTGGCGATCTTAAAGGCGCAAAGCTTTCGCCCGGAGCGCGTGGAGCTTGTGGTGATCGACGAGGAGCGGAGCCATGTCTTTGAACCGGCGGATGTGCGCGATGTGCTCGAACAGATCGGTGACGATCTGAATTACCTTACGGTGTACACCGGGCGCCCCGCATATTTTTCCGCGTTTGCAGAGAGAATGTATGAGGAGAACGGGCTGGTGGTGATGGTTTTTCCAAAAACCAGACTGTCCGCGGGGAAAGGACAGGCGGGGGTGAGAGATACGTTTCTGACCCGGAAGGTGATCCTGGATTTTGAGTGGGAGGGAGCATACCGGACAGAGATGATCTGCGCCGCGGCGACCTACATCCCGATCCACAAAAAGCCCTGGAAACAAGGCGAAAATCTTGACATCATGGTGCCTATCGGTTATAATACTGTGATTGTTAAGAGCATGCATCACCAGAGAGAAAAGCTTGGACGTGACCGATTTGAAGAAGCTTTTTATGAAAATTGAACTGATAAAAATTACAAAGAAGGGTAGAGAGTAATGGACAAGAAAAACATTCTGACGTATGAAGGACTCAAAAAACTGGAGGACGAATTAGAGGATTTAAAGGTTGTCAAGAGAAAGGAAGTCTCCCAGAAGATCAAGGAAGCAAGAGAGCAGGGCGATCTGTCCGAGAATGCAGAGTACGATGCAGCGAAGGACGAGCAGAGAGATATTGAGGCACGTATTGAAGAGCTTGAGAAGATCCTCAAGAATGCTGAAGTATTTGTAGAGGAAGAGGCTGACTTAGATAAGGTAAGCATCGGATGTCAGGTAAAGATCTTAGACTGTGAATTCGACGAGGAGCTGACCTACAAGATCGTGGGTTCCACAGAGGCAAACAGCTTAAAGGGCAAGATTTCCAATGAGTCGCCGGTTGGTAAGGCGCTTCTTGGAAAGAAAGTCGGCGATACCGTAACGGTAACGACACCGGCAGGAGAGTTCGAGTACAAGATACTTTCCATTCACAGATCATCAAACGAGTAGAGCATGACCGTCTGCGGACTCCGCTTCATGCGGACAGGCGGCGCAGGATAAATGGAGGAAAAGCATGGCAGAGCAGAATAATAACCAGCAGCAGGACGTCAACCAGCTGCTCAAGGTTCGTTATGATAAGTTACACGAACTGCAGGAGAACGGAAAGGACCCGTTCGTCATCACCAAGTATGATGTGACGAACCACAGCACGGATGTCAAGGAGCATTTTGAGGAGATGGAAGGCAAGGAGGTATCTCTTGCCGGACGTATGATGTTCAAACGTGTCATGGGTAAGGCATCTTTCTGCAATATTCAGGACTTAAAGGGACGTATCCAGATCTATGTAGCGCGCGACAGCATCGGCGAGGAGTCCTACGCGGATTTCAAAAAGTATGATGTCGGCGATATTTTAGGCGTGAAGGGTACTGTTTTTAAGACGAAAACAGGCGAGATTTCCATTCATGCAGCAGAGGTAACACTGCTTTCCAAGAGCTTACAGATTCTGCCGGAGAAGTTCCACGGACTGACGGATACCGATACCAGATATCGTCAGAGATATGTCGATCTCATCATGAATGAGGATGTCAAGGACACATTTGTGAAGCGTTCCAAGGTCATCAGCACGATCCGCCGCTATCTGGACGGACAGGGCTTCATGGAGGTTGAGACCCCGATGCTCGTGTCGAATGCGGGCGGTGCGGCTGCAAGACCGTTCGAGACGCATTTCAATGCATTAGATGAGGATTTAAAGCTTCGTATTTCTCTGGAGCTTTACTTAAAGAGACTGATCGTCGGCGGCATGGAGCGTGTCTATGAGATTGGTCGTGTATTCCGTAATGAGGGTCTGGACACCAGACACAATCCGGAGTTCACACTCATGGAGCTGTATCAGGCATATACCGATTACCACGGCATGATGGATCTGACCGAGAACCTTTACCGCTATGTGGCAAAGGAAGTGACCGGTTCTGAGATGCTGACCTACGGGGAGCACACCATGGATCTCTCCAAGCCGTTTGAGCGCATTACCATGGTGGATGCGGTAAAGAAGTATGCAGGCGTCGATTTTAATGAGGTGAAAGATACCGCCGAGGCGAAGAAGCTTGCAGACGAGCATCACATCGAGTATGAGGAGCGCCATGAAAAGGGTGATATCTTAAATCTTTTCTTCGAGGAGTATGTCGAGGAGCACCTGATCCAGCCGACGTTTGTGATGGATCATCCGATCGAGATCTCTCCGCTCACGAAGAAGAAGCCGGAGAATCCGGACTATGTAGAGCGTTTTGAGTTCTTCATGAACGGCTGGGAGATGGCAAATGCTTACTCTGAGCTGAATGATCCGATTGACCAGCGCGCGCGTTTTGCTGCCCAGGAGGAGGCTTTTGCAGCCGGAGATGAGGAAGCGAACCACACCGATGAGGATTTCTTAAATGCACTTTCCATCGGTATGCCGCCGACCGGAGGTATCGGATTCGGAATCGACCGTATGGTCATGATGATGACCAACAGCCCGGCGATCCGCGATGTACTGCTGTTCCCGACGATGAAGTCATTGGATAAAAAAGACCAATAAAATCAAGGGTTTGCGGACTTCCAACTTGTATGGTACGACAGGAGTACGACAAAATAACCTATCTTAAAGGGTTAAAACAAACGATTTTAAATTAAAATCGAGTCAGTTCAAGTTCATATTTTGTACTATAAGGACATTTTTCTAAAAGAAATTTTAGAGGAATGTCCTTTTTTGTTATGGTCAACGGAACAAAATAAGAAAATGGAGGAAGTCAGTATGAACAGTACAGCGTTAGGAGCAGAAAAAGAAAATATTAACTTTATCAGTGAAGCACATGAGAAATTCTACTATGAAAAAATTCAGAAAGTTAGAGAAGCAGATGTATATCACAAGGCACTTTGCTATTGCATTGGAATGAACGAAGATACACGAAGAAATGTGGATAGAATTTATAATTTCAAGACTGGATGTGTAAAACCGGAGTGCCTGCATGAAGGCTGGCAGACCAGTGGAAGTGCAAAGGTTGTCAGAATGGCTTTCAATTTGTATTGCAACGGAACACCGAGCGTAGATGATGAGCAGGACACAGAGGAGCAGGTGGATGAGTGCCGGAGATATTCAGTAGAGGATTTGTTCTGCTGTTGCTATGCACCATATTTCTGGCAGGCAATACAGATTCGCTATCCGGAGTATGCCACATACAATAAAAATTTGTATGCAATGTTTGGAGGAAATGATTGATGTTAAAGATTCGGTTGATGGGAACAAAAAATGATATTACATGGTTCAAAAAAATCATGCAGAGACACCCAAAGGTAGAGGTTCTGGAAATGTCAGACCTCTATCCCAACAAGGGAACAGATAAATATTACAGATCGTATGTAGAAGTAAAAAAGAGCAATGTAAAAGAATAATAGTAGAATTTGGAGGAATTTCATCATGTGTAAAGTTATAGTAATCGGAAACCAGAAAGGTGGAGTTGGAAAGACCACCACAACAAGTAATCTAGGTATTGGACTTGCAAAAAAGGGGAAAAAGGTGCTTCTGATAGATGCGGATGCACAGGGAAGCCTGACAGCAAGTTTAGGCTTTCAGGAGCCGGATAAACTGGATGTATCTCTTGCAACCATTATGGCGAATATCATCAATGAAGAAGATATGGAGACGGATTATGGCATCCTAAAGCACGACGAGGGTGTAGACCTTATGCCCGGCAATATAGAGTTGTCGGGATTGGAAGTATCACTGGTAAATGTCATGAGCAGGGAGCTTGTGCTTCGGACTTATATAGAACAGCAGAAAGAAAGGTATGATTACATTCTGATTGATTGTATGCCTTCCCTTGGCATGATTACCATAAATGCCTTTGCAAGTGCCGACAGCATCCTTATTCCGGTGCAGGCAGCATATCTGCCGGTAAAAGGTCTGGAACAGCTTATAAAGACCATAGGAAAGGTAAAAAGGCAGATCAATCCAAAATTGGAGATTGAAGGTATTCTGCTTACTATGGTTGATAACAGAACGAATTATGCAAAAGACATCAGTGCATTGGTTGTGGAGAATTATGGTAGCAAGGTAAGAATATTTGAAAACAGTATTCCGATGTCGGTAAGAGCTGCGGAGATTTCTGCTGAAGGTGTCAGCATTTATGAGCATGATCCAAATGGAAAAGTAGCGAGTGCCTATCAGTCATTGACAGAGGAGGTGCTTGCAGATGAATAAAACAGGAAGTGCCGCAAAGGTAAAACTGAACAGCTTCGATGATTTATTCGGAGATGGACAGCCACAGGCAGGAATAGAGCAGGTACAGGAAATTGCATTATCAGAACTGCATGAGTTCAAGATATATATGGATTTCACGATTATCGGAACCGTTGCTTGATATGGTGGATTCGGGGAAAATAGGCATTATGCAGGCGGTGGACATCTCGTTTTTATCAGAGGATGCACAGCAATGGGTATTGGTTGCCATCGTATGTCGCTGTCTATGAAAAATGAATGGTTTGACGATGAAAATCGTGCATACATCATTTATACCATAGACAGCATTATGGAGGATTTGGGATGCGCTAAGGAAAAAGCTGTTAAGGTATTGGCAGAGCTTGATTCTGTAAAAGGAATTGGTCTGGTAGAAAAGGTGCGCAGAGGACTTGGAAAACCGGATATAATTTATGTGAAAAATTTTGCTTCAATTTCAGAGCAGATGGACGAAAAAGAGCCTGCTAATGCTGATGAAATCACAGAAGTCGGAAAATCGAACTTCAAGAAGTCAGAAAATCGAACTTCTGGAAGTCAGAAAATCAAACTTCAAGAAGTCAGAAAATCGAACTTTCGGAAGTCAGAAAATCAAACCTCTGGAAGTTCGGAAATCGAACCTCAAGAAGTCGGAGAATCGAACCCTAATTATACTAACTATAATCAGACTAATTATAACCATACTGAGGAGAGTTATAACAATCCTATCAATCAATCTGCAACAGAAAAGCCACAAGATGATGTGATTGATTCGATGGATGATGCACAGGCATACATAGAACTGATTAAAGAAAATATCAATTATGATCATCACATGAAGTATGATGGTTATGGTGAAAAAGAACTTTATGACGAATTATTTGGGATAATCTGCGAAGTAGTGTGCGTAAAGAGAAAATCAATCCGAGTTGCAGGTGAGGATTATCCGTATGAGCTTGTAAAATCCAGATTCTTGAAACTGAACAGCAGTCATCTGGAATATGTGATTGGTTGCATGAAAGAGACAACGACAAAGATTACAAATATCAAAGCGTATATGATAACAGCACTTTATAATGCACCAACTACGATAAATCATTTCTATCAGCAGGAAGTGCAGCATGATATGTATGGAGGTGGATGGCATGAAAAGGGTATTATTTAAGGTGATTTTGCCGCTGGCATTTATTGTAGTATGGCTGAATATGTGTTACTGGATATGTCTGGGAGAGAACGGAGTAAACTGGTTTCAATTCTGGATTATGAGTGGATTTCCATTCGGCATACAAAAGATGCTCGTACTGCTGATACCTCGCAATTTTGGAATTGCAGGGAGCATTGGGGTGTTGGCACTTGACGCAGTCATAGGCGGCATGATCGGAGTGATTGTCCTTGCAATAAAAATTATTGCAATCATTAGGGAAGTAATCAATATCATAATGGAACTTGCAGGAAAGAGAATTCCTTGCTGAACAGGAGCAGGTATGAAATGAAAGTTTTTATACCTGCTTATTTTATAACTTCTGGTCACAGCGTCCAGAAGTGGAAAGGAACTGATATGGAATCAATGAGAGACACCAAGCGTATCATGGAGCGTGAAATCAAAAAAGGAAGCACACCATTATCTTTTGAACAAATGGAGATTGATACAAATAATTATCAAGAGATTACTTCTGTGGAGAAGCTGACACAGGTATTGCAGTACCTTCACAGGGTAGGCAATTACAAGTCTTTAGCGGGAAAAACGGTGATCAATAATGTTTACACTTTTATGCGTGGAAGGACACCTGATTTTACCAGAGCAAGAAGTATATTTGACCGGGAAAAGATATATCATCAGATGCTCCGGCAGGAAAGGAAGATGAAGCCTACTTATGAGGGAGACTGCTATATCGAAACAGCAAAGTGCTATTTTTCATTGCCGGAGGAATGGGAAAAGCATAAAATGATATATCTGAATAATGATGCGTATGGTTTTATCCTGTCGAATAAGTATATCTTGGGATTGTATAAGTATTGCAGGGAAGCAAGGCGGGATATTGCAATGGAAGCTCATGAAATACCGGAGAATACAAATACTGTTGTTCAACGGCTGATAAACATGGAAAATCTGGAAGTGTTATCACATTGTCTGCTGCTCGATGATGTATGGATAGAAGATAATCTGATCGGTGCAAAGATGTACACGATTTTCAAGTTAGGAATTTCTTCTCAAAGCACAGCTTTTCTGCTATAATGGGCATTACAAGCCCATTCACGATGAGCTGAAAAAGCTGCAAAACGGCTGGACAAACAAGCGCGACAAGTACGAGGAAGCCCACCGCGCCGAGCTGACACTATGGAACGCAGCAAGCCGCTATCTCCATGCAAATCTGCCGAAAGGAACAAAGACCTTGCCTATTGCGGAATGGGAACAGGAATACTCTGACATTAAGACACAGAGAGATACCGACTACACCAAACTGAAAGCTGCCCGCGCCGAGGTTGCCGAGCTTCAGAAGATACGCAAATGCGTGGATATTGCGCTGAAAGCCGAGCAGCCGGAGCAGACACAGAACCGCACCAAGCGGCATGATATAGACCGCTGAAAGGAGTTGAAATTTTATGTATTACACCCAAGAGCAAATAGACCGCGCCAACCAAACAGACCTTGTTTCTTTCCTGCAATCACAGGGCGAGCAGCTTACCCGCGCCGGACAGGAATATCGTTGGAAACGGCACGATAGCCTGACTATCCGGGGAAACAAATGGTACAGACACAGCCAGTGCAAAGGCGGCGCACCCATTGATTTTGTCATGGAGTTTTTCGGAAAGAGTTTTACCGAAGCCATAGAATTGCTGACAGGAGAAAAAGGCGCAGCCCCACCGCCGGACAGACCAAGCCCCGCGCCCATTTCTGACTTCCGACTGCCGCCCCGTAGCCCCGACAACCGCATAGCGAGGAACTACCTCACAGCAGCCCGCCGCATTGATGAAGATGTGACGGGCTTTTTCTTTGCCAGCGGGGATATTTACGAGGAAGCCGCCCACCACAACGCCGTATTCGTCGGCAGAGATGAAAGCGGCATACCGAGATACGCCCACCAGCGCGGCACAGCCGGGAACTTCCGGCTTGATGTGAAAGGCAGCGACAAAGCCTTTAATTTCTCCTATCGGGGCGCGGGCGAGCGGTTATTTGTCTTTGAAGCCCCGATTGACCTGTTATCTTTCCTCTGCCTGTTCAAAAAGGGCTGGCAGAAGCAAAGCTATTTGTCACTGGGCGGCGTGGGAGAAAAAGCCCTCTTACGCTTTCTCTCTGACCGTCCAGACATTCAGACGGTTTACCTCTGCCTTGACAGCGACGAAGCCGGAAACGACGCTTGCAGCCGCCTTGTGAAGCTCATGCCGGAGGGCTACATCGTCCACCGGCTTATCCCTCTTTTCAAGGATTGGAACGAGGTGTTGCAGCACCGGGCGGAAATCACAGACGGGAAGTATTTGCGGGAAGCAGTCTACGGCTTGAAAGAGCCACCGCAGGAAGAAACCGTTGAGATTATCCGCATGAGCAAGGTTGACACACAGACCGTTGAATGGCTATGGGAGCCGTATATTCCCTTTGGGAAAGTAACCATTGTGCAGGGCAATCCCGGCGAGGGCAAGACCACCTTTGCCCTACGCCTTGCCGCCGCCTGCACCACCGGGGGAACGCTGCCGGGAATGAAGCCCTTGCCGCCGTTCCAAGTAATTTACCAGACCGCCGAGGACGGGCTGGGCGATACCGTCAAGCCCCGCTTGATGGAAGCAGAAGCCGACCTTGACCGCGTACTTGTGATTGATGAAGCCAAGCGGGAGCTTACCCTGTCCGACGAACGCATAGAGAAAGCAATCACGCAGAACGGGGCGCGGCTGATTATCCTTGACCCCATACAGGCATACATGGGCGAAAAGACCGATATGAACCGGGCAAACGAAGTGCGCCCCATGTTCCGCCGCCTTGCCGATGTTGCCGAGCGTACCGGGTGCGCCGTTATCCTTATCGGACACCTCAACAAAGCTGCCGGAGGGCAGAGCGCATACCGGGGATTAGGTTCTATCGACTTCCGTGCCGCAGCAAGGAGCGTCCTGCTGATTGGGCGCGTGAAGCGAGAGCCGAATGTGCGCGTTATCGTCCATGACAAATCTTCCCTTGCGCCGGAGGGCAAGCCCATAGCCTTTTGCCTTGACCCGGAAACAGGCTTTTCGTGGATAGGCGAGTATGATATAATCGCCGACGAGCTGCTGTCCGGCGCGGGCGGCAACAACGCCACCAAAACCGAACAGGCTGAACGGCTGATACTTGACCTGCTTGCAGACGGGAAAGAGCTTGCCAGCGAGGACATTGTAAAAGCCGCAGCCGAAGCCGGAATATCCGAGAGGACGGTGCAGAACGCCAAGCGTAACATGGGCAGTGTTTTGGGTGCAAAGCGTGTCGGCGGTCAATGGTACAACTTCATCAAGAAGAAACAGCCACCCGAACCCGCAAGCTGAAAGTGCAAAACGCAGTCCCTTTGCACTTTGCACTTTCGCACTTTCACGATAATTTGCGTCAATAACTCAAAAAAGCACTTGACAAAACGCTTCATGGGGAACAGCCAAAGATATTGAACCGTATGTTGATCCTGTATTTGAAAATAACGTGCTTTTAACAGCAACGGAACGGCTTATGATGTCGGGCAGACCAAAGCAGCCGAAGTATGCGAGAAACAAAAACATACTTGTAATCGGTGGTTCCGGTTCCGGCAAGACCAGATTTTTTGTAAAGCCGAACCTCATGCAGATGCACAGTTCCTACGTTGTGACTGATCCCAAGGGTTACAATGTATAAGGACAGAGAAAAACCGCACAAATAAAGAGATGTTCCTACTTATAACGGCTCAGGGAAAGGAGGTATCGTATGGAACAGAAAAAGGTCAGATATGCGGCACTGTATGAGAGATTATCAAGAGATGATGAGCTGAAAGGCGAATCAAACAGCATAACCAACCAAAAAGCATATCTCGAAGATTATATAAAGTCCCAAGGAATAACAAACTATCGCCACTTTACAGATGACGGTTATTCCGGTACCGGTTTTGATAGACCCGGATTTCAAGCCATGATAGCCGCAGTCGAAGCCGGAGAAGTAGATGTGGTGTGCGTGAAAGACCTCTCAAGGTTCGGTCGTAACTATCTGAAAGTCGGCTTCTATACGGAAATGCTTTTTCCTGATAAGGGTGTCCGTTTCATTGCCATCAATAACGGAGTTGACAGTGCAAACCCGACAGATAATGATTTCACACCGTTTATGAACATCATGAATGAATGGTATGCCAAGGATACAAGTAACAAAATCCGAGCTGTGTTCAAAGCAAGAATGCAGAACGGCAAGCGTTGTAGCGGAGCAATTCCATACGGCTATAAGCGAGACCCTGAAGATAAAAATCATCTTTTGATTGATGAGGAAGCGGCTGATGTAGTCCGCAGGATTTATCAGATGGTACTTGACGGTATGGGAGCAAAGGCGATTGCCGATAAGCTGTCCGAAGATAAGGTGCTGATACCGTCCGCATATTTGGAGCAATGCAAAAATGGAAATGTCAGCAGAAACCACAGCTACCATGACCCTTACCGTTGGAATAACACTGCCGTTGGATATATTCTTGATAAACAGGAATATATGGGGCATACGGTGTTGGGCAAGACGGTTCGTGAAAATTTCAAGTCAAAGAAACGCCGAAAGGCTACTCCTGATGAGCTGATGATTTTTCCCAATACCCATGAAGCCATCATTGATGAAGAAACATGGCATACGGTTCAGCGAGTGAGAAAGCGAAAGAAAAAGAAACTTGCCAACGGAACTTATTCCCATAGACTTTCAGGTATGGTATTTTGTGCTGATTGTGGTTCAAAGTTATCCTATCGCAGTCCGCACTCACAGCACCGTCCTGACGGAAAAATCTACGATGCAGACAGTGCTTTTTCGTGTTCAAGTTATCGTCAGATGTACAGGGATTGCACCATGCACTTTGTGAAAGCTTCCGTATTGGAAACGTTGGCATTGGAATCGGTTCAGAAAGTTGCCGCTTATGTGTTGGAAAATGAAGAAGCCTTTGTAGAGCGTATTCAGGAACAATGGAACATCGCACAGTCTGACGGCATAGCAACGGCACGAAAAGAGATTATCAGTACAGAAAGACGAATTGCAGAGCTTGATAATTTGGTAAAAGGTCTTTATGAGGGCAATATGTCCGGCAAGATACCTGACAGGCAGTTTGAAAAGCTCATGGCACAGTATGACAGCGAACAGGTAGAGCTTGAAAATAGGCTGACGGAATTAAAAGAAGCATTGGAGGAAAGCAACAGCAACGCCGCAAAGCCGAGTAAGTTTATCGCTCTTGTCAGAAAATATCGTGATTATACGGAGCTGACTGACATGATGCTCAATGAATTTATTGAGAAAATCGTGGTGCATGAAGCAGATAAATCCACAGGGGACAGAATTCAGAGAATAGACATTCACTTCAATTTCATCGGTCAGTTTGAGCTGCCACAGGTTGAAGAAAAAACGCCGGAGCAGATTGCAAAGGAAGAAAAAGCCCTTGCCGCAAGGAACAGAGAACGAGAACAAAACAAGCTGCGTATGCGTCGTGTACGAGCTGAACAAAAAGCCGCTAAAGAAGCAGCACAGCGAGAAGCGAAAGGAGAAAAAACAGCATGAAAGAATTAAAGCCAAGAATCCATGAAAACGGAATCGACTACATTCTTGTGGGAGATTATTATCTGCCGGATTTAAAATTGCCGGAGGACAACCGCTCCATTGGGCATTGGGGCAGACTTCATAAAGCCTATTTGAAGATGTACCGCCCAGCTATTTATAGTGAGCTTGTTCTGACTTGCAAACTACACACCGTTCTTGCTGATTTGAATGAACAGGCAATGGAACGATGTGATTTGATAACCAGACAGATGGCACAAGCTGAGGGTGTAAGCGAGCAGATGAAAGCAGAAAATCAGATGTTGTGGGTACAGTCTATGAACTCAATCCGCAATCGTGCGGAGGAAATCATCAAGCATGAGCTTATCTATGTATGAGCTTTTAAGGTAGCAATAAGCGAAAAAAGACGGATTCAGAACTGACAATTTTATATCGTAATTTAAGCGACAGGTATATCCATAGAGGAAAAGACTTGTCGCTTTTATTATATCCCAAACACACATTTTAAGGAGGAAAACACTATGACTATGAACATCAATGAAAAGAAAGCACTGTATGCCTTTGGCTGTCCGAACCATCAAGCAACAATTCAGCGTCTGCGTTTGTTGACGGCACTGACACCCGATCCGAGAACGAAGAAATTCTTTCTCAATCTCATTGTAAAGTTGAGTGATGACGATATGGAGAGCCGATACACTGACTTCTACTACGATGTAAGGATTGAAATGGAAAGTACCTTTTTTAAGGGCAGAAAATATGAACCGTAAATATTGGAGGGATTACAATGAAGCTGACTAAAGTAGAGAAAGAAACAATTATTTTGTTCAATGAAGCAGATAAAGAAGCACACATTCAGACTTACAATGCCGGACTGCGTAAGCGATTGGAAGCATTCAGCAAGAAGCACCCTGATTTGTGCCGACTTGATATGAGTATGGGACAAGGCGGTGTTTGCTATTATATTGATAAGTCAAGACTGTCTATTCGATTCCAACCGCCCATGAGTGAGGAACGTAGAAGAAAAGCAAGCGAGCTGGCGAAGCAAAATGGTTTCAACAGTCAGGGCAAATGATGTGGCAATATGGGGCTGTTTGCAGTCAAAACATCGGGTCTGTACCCGATGTTTTGACCGTTACATAAGACAGATGGGGTAACTATCATCTATCGCTGTTTTTTCAAAATGGTATGGTTACGGTGCATTTTCTTATAAGAAATATGGATAGAAAAATCATAATAGAAATGGTATAATTATCTTGAATATTGAGCCATAAATTAAAGGCTGTGAAGATAAAAAATAAAATAGTTTTCAATGGCAGAAAGGAGTTTAAGCGATTCATATGAAACATATAAGAAACATTTTACTGCTTATTACAATCATCTTTGGATTTGTTATGCAGGCTGAAGTATATCAGAATATGCTGTGGAACTTTAACGGGGCATATTACCTATCTTCTCAATATACAAGCGTTGATAATGATTTGGATTCTTTTATAGCCGATGCAGAGAAAGTTGCTCAAGAACATAATGTTCACATTTTTTCAACCTTTAATCGTAGAGTTTCAAATTATCAGACAAGACTTTCCATTTATGGTGATGATGCTACTATTCGTGATAGTCTTAAAAATAAGATGGATATTGAAGAAAAAACATATACTGCTCTGATAAGCGGAATTACAATAGTAGAATTTGAAAATTTTAACGAGGTGAAAAATACAGGTAACGGACAGGCAATTATGCTTAGTTACATCGGTGATAATGACGATGTGATTGCTACATATCAGGATTTGGCGGAAACCTATTCCATAACACAGCCGGAGTTTTGGCAATCAACGGAAACGGATATGATGTTCATTGTCTGGGGATTAGTAGCGATATTGATGATTGTGTTGAACGTAGTTGAGGTAATACGCAGACAAAAGGAAGTAGTTGTGCGAGCTTCTCTCGGAGAAAGTGCTGCCATAATTGCACTTAAATCCGCAGTGGTTGATATTATTTCGTATATTGTTTTATTTGTTTTAGCGAAACTGCTTGTTGCTCAATTTATATCAGGAGCGTATGAAAATAAACTCGTTTTGGCGGTATATTGTATTGGTGCAGTCCTTTCCGTAGTTCCTTATTGTGTATTTGTTCGTTTTGATGTTAGAAAAGCCTTTGCCAATGCTTCGGATAAAAAAGGAATGTTTTATCTTCTGAATGGGCTTAAAGTGATTGCGACTGCGATGACTATTTTTACGATTACAACGAATCTTAGCAGTATTCAAGGAAATTTGTTTACAAGCTCAGATATTTTAGAAAATCACTACAAAGATAGTTATTTTGGTATTATGATGCTTGATGCTCCTTTTGAAGAAAATGATGAGGAATCGGTAGAGGTAAAATTTTGGAACGAACTTTATGAAAACGAGTATAACAACATAAATCCGGTAATTTGCATAGGAAGTCAAATAGGTGATATGGGTAACTATATTTTTGTGAATCATAACGCAAAAGATATGTTGCAAGGTTTTTCTGATAAACTTACCGAAGATGATGAAAAGGCAGACATGGTAGTCTTTATTCCAAAGGGAAGAAATGTGGAATCGTACAAAAATACTGCAAAAGAAGAAATTGTTTCGCTTGCAAAAAATGCAGAAGAACTAAGAGTTGTTTATAAAGAGTATTCAGGTACAGAAAAGTTTTATTATCTTAACTCAAACAGAGAAGAAGCTGTTGATGGTTTGTCGAGAGTGACAAACCCGATTATAATTTATCAGGCGAATGAGTCTGTTACATTGAATGGTGGTTATATTGAAACAGGGACATATAACGGAGAGGTAATTTATAGTAGTGATGAAAGCACAATTCGGGATATTGCAAATAAATATTCTTCACAGTTAGGTTCACACTACTTTATGCTGACAAACGTCGGTGAAGATTACTCTTATAGTCATAACTTCCTTGTAAAACTGATTGGGTTTATAAGTTCCCTTTGTATATTGGTATTGTTATTGGATATAGCAGTAATCGTATCTGAGGTGAAAATGGAATTTAGATTGCGTTCTATGGAAATCTCACTCAAAAAGGTTTTGGGGTATAGATTTTACGAAAGACACAAAAGACTTATTTCCGTTAATCTCATAGAAAATTTGATTGTAGTGTTGATAGTTTGTATCGCTTCGATGTTTATGTCTAATGCAAGTGCCTTAATTGCTTTAATAATTGGTGCATTGCTTACCATAATTGAAATGGCAATTATTTTCACAAATATTCTATGGGTTGAAAATACAAATATCTCAAAGTCCTTGAAAGGAGGCTGTTTATGATTAAAATTTGTGGCTTAAACAAAGCATTTGGTGATAAAGTCATTTTCTCTAATTTTAATTTAGAGATACCGGATAAGAGTTTTGTGGCAATAAGCGGTGATAGTGGCAGTGGGAAAAGTACCTTACTCAATATGATTGGTGGAATCGAAAAACCGAATAGTGGAAGTATTATTGTTGATGGGTTCGATGTCACGAAAGACAAAAATAAAAATTGTTTTTTTGCTGATACGGTTGGTTTTCTTTTTCAGAACTTTGCTTTGCTTGAAAATAAAACAGTTAAAGAAAATTTAAAGTTGATAAAGAAGTCAAGCCGTACCGATGTGTCTCTTAAAGAAGCTCTTTCTCGTGTAGGGCTATTGAATGAAGTGAATAAAAAGGTTTATCAATTATCTGGCGGCGAACAACAAAGAGTTGCTTTAGCTCGTCTTATGATGAAAAAGTGTTCTGTTGTTTTAGCAGATGAACCTACCGGTTCTCTCGATAAGAAAAACCGAGATATTGTGATGAATCTGTTGCACGAACTCAACGAAGAAGGTAAAACAGTTATTATCGTTACGCACGATCAGAGCATCATCGAAAATGAGCCGTATGTTGTAAAAATATAAATAATAAAATTCTATTCGCTGAAGAAGCAGCTAAGAGGACGATAGCTTAAACTACCGCCCTCTTTTGTTTTATCCATTTGCGGATTGTCAGCAATCTGCCACAACTGAATATGACCGTTAAGGTCAGATGAAGAAGCCGATGTATTTGAGCATAATGCAAAAATGTATCGGCTTTTCTTTTTGTCAAAAAACTCCGGCGGAGAGTTTTGCAAAAACCGAATGAGCCTGATTGAGCCGAGTGGGTGTGTGGCGAGGTCAGCTTGTTCGGACAGGAGTACAGAGGGTGCAACCCTTTGTGCTGGGTACAGGGTCGCAGAATCCCTGTGCAGGTCAAGGACGGCAGTCTTGCCCAGTTAAGTGACGCTTCGTCACTTAGTACTGGGTATTACTTGTCGCAAAATTGCTCAAGGAATCGGCTTCGCCGTCCACTCCCCTGTCGGGGAAAGAAAGATTGGAGGGAAAATGAAATGAGATTAACAAGGCACAATGGCAGAGCCGGAAAACATGGCACTTACAATCCGAAGCACAATGACCGCAGCTTTGATTTAGAAAACAGCGAGCATATCAATGCAGAGCTGGCAAAGAAAAATGTGTATTGGGATTGTTACAACGGCTTCCGAAGTCTTGCCAAAGAGGAACTTCTTGCAGACACCTTTGAAGAAGTTGAGGAGATGTTCTACTCCTCTCAATATCGAAATCATGTGGAATCGCAGAATCAAAGGAATGAGAAAAACAGACACCCTGAGCGTAACCGTACTACTTCGGATTTGCTCAAAAACAAAAAGACAGCACCGGAAGAAACCATCTTTCAGATTGGAACGATTGACAACCATGTTCCGCCGGAAATTCTTCTTCAGGTTGTTACGGATTTTTTGGTTGAGCTTGATACAAGGTTCGGTAAAAATGTTCATATCCTCGATTGGGCATTGCACTTAGATGAGGGTACTCCCCATATTCACGAAAGACATGTTTTTGATTGTGAGAATAGTTACGGAGAGGTTGCCCCACAACAGGAAAAGGCATTGGAAGAATTGGGATTTGAACTTCCTGACCCGACACAGAAGCCCAGCAAAATAAACAACCGAAAGAAAACTTTCGATTCCGTCTGTCGTGTCATTCTCTTTAATATTACAAAAAAATATGGTCTGGACTTAGAGGAAGAACCGGAATACGGCGGTCGTGCTTATCTTGAAAAACAGGACTATATCCTGATGAAGCAGAAACAGCAGATGGAGCAACAGGAGAAAAAGCTGGAGGAGCTGACTGTTAAAATTGAAGATATTGAAACGCTGGTAGATGAAGTTGCCGATGTTGCCTACGATAAGGCAGTTGAGGTTGTGAGCGATACCGTCCGCATGGAAACCCATAAAGAAGATATTCGTTTGATTGAGGAAACTCAGAATTGGTTACGCTCGCCGGAGCGTAAAGCACCAAAGAAAGAGCGTGAGTATGCCATTGACCGATTGGACGGTGTGGTTAAGAAAATCAGGAACTCCATGCAGAATGCGTTGAATAAGCTTCAAACCGTTTTGATGAAGCCATCTGTTAAGAACGCCGGAAAGGAAAAAATCAAAGAGAAAGCAAAGGAATCCATTTATTCCAAACTTGCAAGGGCAAAGATTTCGGCAGACACAGACAATCAGGCAAGATGGGAACAGCAGAAACATCAGACAAACAGAAAAAAGGATATGGAACTTTAAGGCACTTGCCATTTTCGATTTTGAGAATGTCGGGTGCTTTTTGTATTTGGGAGGTGGTTAAGAATTGAATGTATTTGAAGCTGTGAAACAGTCCGTTAGCACAAGAGAGGTTGCGGAGATGTACGGAATTAAAGTCAGAAGAAACGGTATGGCTTGCTGTCCGTTCCATGATGACCGGAATCCCAGCATGAAGTTAGACAATCGTTTCCATTGTTTCGGTTGTGGTGCTGACGGAGACGCTATTGATTTTGTAGCAAAGCTATATGGACTGTCTTTGAAAGAAGCTGCTGTCAAGATAGCTGATGATTTTGGAATCAGCTACAACTTGAAGCATAAGGCAAGCGTAAGGGCAAGAATCAGAGAGCCTACGGATATGGAAAAAGTCCGTAAGGAGAAACAGCATTGTATGACGGTGCTGAGTGATTACCGCCGTCTACTGTTGGAGTGGGAACGCACCTGTTCCCCTGTTACTCTTGATGAAGAATGGAATCCGCTATTTGTGGAAGCCCTACACAAAAAAGATTATATCGACTATCTGCTGGATCTGCTGACAGACACACCGCAGATAGAGATGAAAGCTCTTGTGGCAGAGCTTGGAGAGGAGGTGAGAAAAATTGAGAGAAGAATTACAGAGCTGTCCGCAGACAGCCACAATCGAAGAAGTCCGAAACAGCTTGGAGCAGACACAGAAAGGTAAGGTGTCAAATTCCGCAGCCAATTACAGACGGGTGTTGCAGTATGACCCTTTGCTGAAAGGTGCAATCCGTAAAAATCTTTTGACGGAGCGTATCGACATTGTGAAGCCGCTTGGCTGGTATCGTGAAAATCCTACGCTAACGGACATTGACATTAAATATCTGCTTCTCTATTTTGAAGTAAACTACGGTCTTACCGTTGAGAAGAAAATCCAAGACGCTGTTATGGTCATAGCAAATGAGAACAGATACCACCCTGTCTGTGATTTTCTGAATGGCTTACAATGGGACGGAACAGAGAGAATCCGTTATTGTCTGCACCGCTTTCTCGGTTCAGATACAGATGATTACACCTACGAAGCATTGAAGCTGTTTTTATTGGGAGCAATCTCAAGAGCCTTTAAGCCGGGGTGCAAGTTTGAAGTCATGCTTTGCTTGGTGGGCGGTCAGGGAGCCGGAAAGTCCTCTTTTTTCCGTCTGCTGGCAGTCAATGATGATTGGTTCTCTGATGATTTGAAGAAGCTGGAAGATGAAAATGTCTACCGTAAAATGCAAGGGCATTGGATTATTGAAATGTCGGAAATGATTGCCACCGCAAACGCAAAGAGTATTGAAGAAATAAAGTCATTTTTGAGCCGACAAAAGGAAACCTATAAAATCCCTTATGAAACGCACCCAGCCGACAGGAAAAGACAGTGTGTGTTTGGTGGTTCTTCCAATACGCTGGACTTTCTTCCACTTGACCGAACAGGCAACCGCCGATTCGTGCCGATTATGGTATATCCCGAAAGAGCCGAAGTTCATATCTTGGAGAATGAGGAAGAATCAAGAGCCTATATCCATCAGATGTGGGCGGAGGCGATGGAGATTTACCGAAGCGGCAGCTTCAAGCTGAGATTCAGCCCGACAATGAATGAGTATCTGAAAGCCCATCAAAGGGAATTTATGCCGGAGGACACCAAAGCCGGACAGATACTTGATTATTTGGAGAATTTCAAAGGCAACATGGTATGTTCCAAACAGCTTTATCGTGAAGCGATGGGACATGAATATGACGAGCCGAAGCAATGGGAATTGAGGGAAATCAACGACATTATGAACAATGCCGTATCCGGCTGGAAGCCGTTCAGCAATCCAAGGCACTTTCCAAAGCCCTATGCCCGTCAGAAAGGCTGGGAACGTATCGGAGAGCCTGACAACGAGCTTGAAGATTTTCAGCAGATTTCCGAGGAAGAAATGAAGCAGTTGGAGTTACCGAAAGAATGGTTGGAGAAAAAATAAGAGCCGGTTGTCGGCAAGTTGCCTATCCCGTTGTCGGGCTGGTTGTCAGCCGAAAGGCTGTAAAACCCTTATATTCCGCTACTTTCTTCTCTCTGACAACCATGACAACCAAGATTTCAAAGAAAAAGGAAAATAGAATAAATAGTAAATAGCCCGATAAGTTTAAGAGTTTTTTGATGTCCGTTGTCAGGACTTCGTTGTCAGCTCTTTCCTTGTTGGGCTTTTTTTATTTCAGGAGGTATCGAATGACAGAAAACACGAACACAATAGCACAGACCATTGAGCAGAACGCACCTGTGCTGGTTAAGAAAATCGGAAAGACCACCTACATGGTGGGCATTCATTTCAGCGAAACGAGCAAAGAAACAATGGACGATAAGGTGGCACGATTGGTTAAAAGCGACATTCACAAACAGGCTTGCGGATAATGAATAGGGAGTGTAACAACAGAGTGCGGAACGGTCAATACAGAGTGTGGGGTGTGCCAAAGAATATTTACAATTTAGGCATGATTTTTTCCGCATTCTGTCTTGACACAATGCTCCCGAAAGGCACAGTCCTCGTGGAATGTGGCAAAATGCTGTCTAAGAATAATTACCGGATCAAGGTGCTGAATACCATTAACTTTGCAAAATCAATGCATTACAATCCTTTCGCTTATATCCGTAGCGAAAAGGATATTCTGAAACTCGTAAACACAATCATTGTAAATACCAAAGGGGAAGGACAGCAAG
>OGYR01000138.1_pt1 | contig 66315 bp, 51 predicted proteins | sample 1576661 | NCBI WGS metagenome assembly OGYR01 (sample SAMEA3541490, study PRJEB24748) | human gut metagenome | biome: human gut; feature: human-associated habitat; material: faeces | place: China | collected 2012
TTGCCATATACACCAGATTATTAAAATCGCAGGCAAGCTTCATCATATATGCCAGTTTTTCACTTACTTTTTCCGATAGTTCAGCCGTCAAAGAAGCAAAATCGTCATATTCATTCAAATCAATATGATTTTTCAGCACATATTCCAAAAGAGACCCTTTCGTTGACTTCTGAATCTGCTTATCCAGATAGAATGCTTCCTCCTGCGTCAGCTCTATTGTAAGGTTGTCTCTCCAATCATCATGATAAATCGGAAGATTCCAGAATCTAATATTGCCGATATCTCCTGCATCCGAATCATCCTTATCATTTTCCTCTGCATCATCATTTCTGTTTCCCAACCGGCTGACAGACTTCTGTTCTTTTAGCTTTACCGCCAATGAAACATACTCTGGTATAGACAGACCATAATCACAGAATATTCCAAAGGTACGAATTCCATTCCAGTAGATATCTGATGGTTTTCTTGCTACCCAGCCCTTTGGTAATACACGGGTTCCAATAACACCTTCTGCCTTGGGATCTGCTTCTAACAATCTGATGCCACAATCTTTTTCAGCAGAATCTATAGCCCTTAAAACTCTATTTGCATCCTTTCCATACCTTCCATCAACAGCTTCCCTTAGCACATATGGAACAATAAGGAAGTACTTTGCTCTAGTCTGGATGGTAGATGTCCCCGGAAAGAAATAATTGGCAAAAGCATCACGAATAATGCCGATTCCAAGTTCATCGACTGCTCCCTGTTCACTCAGAAGGTTAATTACATCTAATGCCTTCTGCCGGTCTTCTTTTGAAAAATCTATCCATCCTAACTGCATGTTTCCACTTCCTTATTTCTTCGTCAAATATGTATCTTACACATAAGTCTCCGGTGTCGCCTCTTCAATTACGCCAGACTTTGGAGCAAAGATATATTTCTTCTTCAATCTCTCATACAATACAGAACCTACAGTTTCCAATGCCAAAATTGACATCTCTTTCCCATCACTCTTCCTTTTTTCCCAAAATAAACTCTTTTAATTCTCGATTTGTTCTTGATTTCAATTTCAATCCCTGTAAATCAACACCTTCTTTATCTAAAAAATATTTATTAGCTTTATTTGTATCAACGGTTTTTAATAGAGTATTAAATCTGTCATGCTCATTTAATTCCATTTCATTCTTAGATGTTGTAACTATATTCTTAAATTCATCAAAATTTAACCCAAAAGCATCTGCCATTTCTTGGATTTTATCAGATGTATCTTTTGCCATATATTCATTGATGTATTCAAGTAATGTCTTTGAATGGCCTACAACTAAAACACCATTTTTTATATCATCAATGATTTTTAAGGCATAAACTTGTTGAATACCTGGTAATGAAGCCAATTCTTTTTTGAAATTGTCAATTGCTTTTTCTTTCTCATCTTCATCTGAACCACTAATAATAGGAACAACAATTTTGAAATGTGATTCTAAATAATCAGAATCAATTTTATCCATTGCCATTTCCGATAATATAGTTGGTAAATTATACCCAGTTCCTGGTACTCCACCACCAGAACCACCTCTATGAGTTAAATCCTGGTATCTCATTTCCAAAATTTTATAAGTCTTTTCATCAAAATTGAGTTTTGCTCCATAAGAATTATTCCAAGCAAATCCTTGTAATTTTGCAGAACTTAACCTAATTTTCATTTGACTAAACTCTTTTTTGAATTTTTGGCATGAAGCATCATCTCTAGGAAGACACATAAAGTCTTGAACTTTTGCAGCTTTAAAAATTCTATCAATCTCTGCATATATTGTATTCATTGCATCTATATTTTCCTCAATGGATGCAACTACTACACCGGTTGTATCTCCCTCACAATATAATCTCAATGCATCATCTAAATTCTTTTGCATTGTATAAGGCTTTCTATAAAATCTAAAAATACCAAATGGTTTTTCTTCCCTATCATATACACGATTAGTTCTTGAAATTGCTTGAATCAATTTGTCTGTTTCAAGGACCTTATCCAAATATAAAGTATTTACATATTGGGAATCAAATCCTGTCAATAATTGGTCTACAACAATAAGAATGTCAATGCATTGTGATGGGTCCTTGTCAATATTTTTGTATTCATTCTTATGTGACAATCTTTTAATGATGTCCTTTTTGAATTTTTTCAAATCTGGGTCTGTTTTTCTATCAAAAAGTGTATGAAATTTATTATTGTAATCATCCACAATCTTAATCAATGCATCTTCCTTATCTAAAGAAGAATCTCCACCATTATCAATTGTTGGGTCAAATAATGTTGTAACATTCAAATTTGTTGTAGAATTAAAAATCTCATAATATGTACAAGCTTCAGCAATTGATGTTGTAGAAAGAATAGCATGAAATTGAGTGCCTTTTTCTCCCTTAGATAAAATATCCCAATTTTTCAAAATATCTTCTACTACTTTTCCTCTATGGTCATCATTATTGTATTGTCTTGCTGGTAAATAATCTTCAACACCTTTTTCGATTATTTTACCATGTTCATCTTTTTTTGCTGCCATATCAAGTTTCATAATTTTCTTATAAATCTTGAATTTTGTAGCATCATCTTTTACTTCTTGTAGATTTTTTGCATTTGCAAGGTCTAATACAATATGTTCCCTTAAATCACTATCTTCATATGTTTTTACTGCTTTAGGGTCAAAACCTAAAACATTTCCATCTCTAATACCACTTGCTATAGAATATGTAGCTAGACATTTTCCAAATACTGTTTCTGTCGTACATCCATCTTTATCATTTTCACTAAAAATAGGAGTTCCAGTAAAACCAATAAATAAAGCATTTATGAAAGTTCTCTTCACTTTTTCATGCATTTCACCAAATTGTGAACGGTGAGCTTCATCTATGATAAAAACGATTCTCTTGCTTTTAATAAGAGCTAAATCACTCTTCTTCTCTTTATAATCTTCATCATTTATTCTTTCCAATTTTTGCATAGATGTAACCATCATTCCATCTTTACTCTTGGAACTCTTCAATTTATTGAATAAATCATGAGTATTTTTTGTTTCACAAACTTCTTCCCCATCTCTAGAAAAGGAATTATATTCTTCCAATGATTGTGTATTAAGTTCTACTCTGTCAACAACAAACACAACTTTATCTACTAAACCTTTATCAATGATAAGTTGTCCTGCTTTAAAGGATGTCATAGTTTTACCACCACCGGTAGTACACCATACATATCCACCTAAAGGAGTATTATTTCCCCATTTTTGATTAGCAACTCTTTTCAAAATAGCTCTAATAGCATGACATTGATAACTTCTTGAAACCTTTAATATATCTTTGTTTTTATCTGCAATTGTATAATATCCAACCAATTGATGTGCTTCTGGAATAGAAAGAATTGCATTTTCTCCCTTACATAAAGTCATCCAATCTTTAATAGGATTATTTGAAGTATCTCCCCAACGGAAGAAAAAAGCATCATTATAATTTGTATATGCTCCTGGATTTGCAAAATATACAACATCTTCTGGTGTCATAGCAAAAAATACTTGAATCAAACTAAATAATCCTGTCCAAATACCTTCTTTTGCATATTTCTTAATTTGATTATATGCTTCTGTTACCGATACTCCACTTGCTTTCAACTCAATATGTATTACTGGAATACCATTAATTAAAAGCAAAACATCTCCACGTCTATCATTGAAATTAGCAGATGTATTATACTTAATTTGTTCTGCAATTTGATACTTTGATTTTCCACCAGCAATTTCAACAGGGTCAAAGATTTCAAGATACACCTCTTTGCCGGCATGTTCAATGTCTTTTGAATCACCATCTCTAATAATACAAATATCTTTTCCATTAATAAAAATATTTGCTTTTACAGGAGTATTGCATTTCAATCTAACATGTTCCATAATTTGCATCATTTCATTGTCAGAAAGTTCCACTCCATTAAGTTTTGCTTTATTATTGGTGTTAAGAATATTTCTCCAATTTTCAATCAAATCTTTTTCATCAACATTTTTAAGCAATCCGTCATTCCAACCTACACTTTGAAGCATTGCAATTAAATCTGCTTCAAAGTTAAGTTCTCCATGTTTTCCAGTATATGACAATGGCATTATTCATCCTCCTTTGTAGGAAACAATTTACTAAGTAATGCTTTTTTTACATCACATAGCTTTTCATATTTTTGTTGGTTAATTTCAATTTCTTTATCTAAGTTTGAAAAGAATTGACCAATTTTTTCTTGTTCTTGAATTGTTGGTGGAATTTGTATTTTTATAGTTTTAAAATCTTTTAAAATTATTCTTTTTAACGCATTCCCTTTTGAATATTGGTTTACTGTTAATTTTTTAAAACAATCTCTTTTAAAATATTGTTCTAAAAACAAACTATTAATCTCCTGTTTTGGTCTAATAATCGCAATAGATGATAATATTACATAATTTGCTTCTTCTTTTACACTAAAGCAAAACGACAAGATAGAGCCATCTTTTGAAACTAATATATCACCAACTTTAGGCATACACCCTTGTCTTCTTAACATTTCAAAATCATATTCTGAAATTTGCTTACATTCTGAAAAATCAAAGCCACTATTAGTCATATCTTTCACCGAAGGCATGTAGTACCCTCTACTATTGCTAACTTCTTTTGGACTATTATGAGCTCCATCTGTTATTGTTTCACATATTTCCCCTAGTTTCTTTTCTTTCCAATCACCACTAAATCTATCAAATCTAATTTCAGGGGTCTTACTATCTCCTTGCAGAAACATCTTTACAAACATAGCATCCTTTGTATTCTTCAATTTCTCAACAAGTATTGCTTGTGATTCAATTTTTTTATCAATGTCCGAAAGTAATGCTGCTATTTTGGATTGTTCTAAGACTTGTGGTAAAAAAATAACTTTATTTAAAAACACTTTATTATACAGTCTTTTTATTGTGCTACCCTCAAGGCCTTCCTCCCAATTTAAGGTTGGATAAATTTGTTTTAAATACTTATCCAACACATCATTTTTATGTTCCAACCATATTATATTTGAATCTTGAAAATATGCATCTTCTCCGTTATATTCAACCAATTTTCCAATACTCCCAGATGCCGAAATAAGAATATTGCCCTTTTGTGGATATGGATATTTTTTCTTAAAATCTTCAAACAATTCTCTTGTAATATATGCATCTGGAATATCTCCAAATGTTCCTATTTTAAAAAATGGTATTTCACCCCAAGCTAAAGTCTGGTCTTTAAAAATTCTCTTACACATAGTTACTCTACCAATCTCTTTTATCTTCTTTTCTTCCCATTCAGGAAAATCATTTCCATCTTGCTCTTTAAATCTTAATTCTGGATTCATCTATTTCATCCTTTCATAAAGTCACGAGGGGGTGGTTCCCTTGCAACATAAGGTTGTATTAATTATTTTTCTTTTTGCCCAAAGCATCTTTAAGCATAGTAAGAGCTTCTATATCTACTTGTGAACCACATAATTCATCAATGAGTCCAAATAATTCTCCATCAACTTTATGAAGTTCCTCATCCAATGTAGATAATGGATGTGAATATTTCTTTTTAAGTGCAACTACATTTCTTGCAAAAGTATCAATGGTATTATTCCCTACGAAATTGCTTCCATCTATAATTGGTGTAATCCATTTTTCAATAAGAAATTCATTTATTTCATCATATGTAAGATTTGCTATCTTTTCCATTGCTTTATCATTTAATTCACTAGTAATCTTCTTGATTTCTTTTCTAATGGATTTCTCTTTCTTAATAGCATTATTTGCATTTTCAAGGTCTTCTTTAGCATCATCATTTGCCTTGATTGTTTTTGTTAATTTCTTGCCATCAAAACCATCCTCTTTTTTATTTTGCACCTTTTTCCTGATATCATCATCAAGGCTTTCAAAAATATCCACCCAAATAGACTTTTGTTCTTCTGCATCTGATCCCAATTCTATCATTTTCTCAAAATCATCATCAAAGAATTTTTCTTTTATTAAATCCAATGGAATAATTACACCCTTATATCCATCTTGTTCCTCTTCCATCTTTTTGGTTTTAGTATTCTTTTTAAGAATCATATTTGGTTCAATTTGTTTACATACATCAATGCCTTTATCTCTGATAGTAATAAGGTCTGTATTAATATCATCCCATTTTTCTGCTAATACTTGATAAATCTCATAGGTATCAACAAGTTCCTCTCTATCAAATATTTTGAAAAGTGTTTCTGTTATATTATCATAAGTAAAATCAGAAGTTGTGGCATAATTGCTTACAAGTTCATTGATTAAATAATCATGGTATTCATTTGAAATATTATAAAATTCCTGTTTAAATGCTTTTACATCTGTATCATCATTAATAACTTCCTTGATATTGACATCTTTAAATACTTTGTATTCTTTATGTACTTCATCCGGAGTTACCAATTGTTCCATAAGAGAATCAAATCTAGACCAAAACATTTCGAATTTATCTAATTCACTAGATAATACCTTTCCAGTCATAACAGATGATAAATCATAAACATCTTCTTTTGGTGTTGCACTAACATATCGTGGAATATTCAAGTTGTAATTATTTTTCTCAATATCTGCTTTAGATACAAGTTTTGCAAAGTTTGGAATAGACTTTCTTGCTTTCACTGCATCAAAAATTCTTTTAATATCACATTCTCTTAAAGCATTTTGAGCTCCATCTTTTACATAATTTTGAGATGCATCAATAAATAATACATCATCATTTTTTCTTTCCTTTCTAAGAACCATAATAATTGTAGCAATACCGGTTGCATAAAAAAGATTTTGTGGCAATCCTATAATAGTTTCTATATGGTTATTTTTTATAAGGTTAGTTCTAATTGTTTCTTCTGTATCACCTCTAAATAAAACACCATGAGGTAATACAATTGCCATTATTCCATCGCTCTCTAAATGATAAAGACAATGTAATAAAAAGGCATAATCAGCTTTTCCATCAGGTGCTACTCCATATTTAAATCTTGGGTCATGTTCTACTGCACTAGAATCATAATTTAAACTATATGGAGGATTTGAAACAACTGCATCAACACTTAAAGGTTTATATTCTGTTGTTTCATCAAAATATGGCCAATCATCTGCTAATGTATCACCATTTCTTACAAATATATTAGAAACCTTGACTCCCTTCATAATCAAATTCATTCGAGTAAGATGATATGTCTCTGTTATTTTTTCTTGTCCATAATAATTGATGTTATCTTTATCAATATATTTTCCAGCCTCTTTACCAATATTTAAAAGTAAGGAACCGGACCCACTAGTTGGGTCATATACATTCAATTCCTTTTTATCTTTCAATGCATCTGCTACAATTCTTGCAATAAGTGAAGAAACCTCATGTGGAGTATAGAAACTTCCATCATCTTTTGCTGCAGTTGAAAATTTGTAAATCAAATACTCATAAATATAACCAAGAACATCATATGTATTGTTTGTTGTTGGAATATCATCAATCAATTCTACAATATCTCTAACTGCTTTATCTCTTGAGCCAGAAGAATCTCCAAGTTTTGATAAACCACCTTGTAAAGTTGAAAAGATATTATCAAATACTTTCTTATAAACATTCTTGATATTTCTATTGAATCTAGTAAGAGCTTCAGATACTTCTGCTGCTCCTAATTTAAGTTCCAAATCCTTCCATGTAGAAAATAAATCTTCGTATGCAATGTAATAACCAATTTTGTCTTTAATATAGGCTATATCATCTTCATCAACCTTTTTTAAATCTTCTTTACTGAATTGCTTCTCCTCTTCACCAGACAAATATTTATAAAACATAAATCCTAAAATATAATCTTTATATTCATTTGCCTTTATTTTTGAACGAAGACTATTTGCAGTTTCCCAGATTTTACTTGCTAATTGTTGTTTTGTCATTTTTGCATTCCTTTCATTGAAAATTTTCACATATGCTTCTTTAATGCATCATATCCACGCTTTGTTATTTGGTATCTACCTTTTATGCCATTAAACATAATTACATATCCACCATCCATAAGCTCATTTAATAACTTATTCACTTTTGCTTTACTAAATTGTGCTAAATTAGCCAATTCTTCTTGCGTAACAGGGGTAAATTGATTTTCTCCTATTGTTACTTGATTTTCATATAAAATTTTCAAAACTATGAATCTATCATTCATAAAAAAATCTTGTTCCATTCAATTTTACCTCTTTCAAATTCACAATTTTATACTTTCAAATTTATTATAGATGTATTTTAAAAACAAATCAATAAAGAATTTGAATGCAGAATAAAAATGACGCAGAATCTCTCCCACGCCCTTACATCTATCTGGATTTATCCTCTCTTACCTTCGCTGTTTCCTTATGTGTCGCTTCCTGCTTCACCTCATCCACACCTCTAGCCTCAAATGCATCTGCATTATACTGATACTCCTGCGGTTCTGCGACCATCGGTGAATATACAATCTCTGCTTCTACTCGCTCAGCTTCTGTCCTCTCCGGCTCTGTCTGTTGCTGCTCCTTCTCCATATGCTTTTCCTTATCAAGCTGCACATTCATAGCCAGATTATCCAGCTTATCAATCGAAGCATCAAGATGAAGCTCCATTGATACAAGCATCTTTTTCACTGCTTTCATAGGTGCAAGAATCGCCTTTGTGATGGAATGTTTCTGCTCTTTCTGTGAGTAATCCACCTCCGGTTTGTCAGCAAAAGTGCGGAATGCATTGGCTACTGTCTGTCCCGCTTCACGAAATTCTTTTGCAAGAAGCCCTGTCTTTGCTATATCCTTATCCGTGGTCTTGATTGTGCCTCTTACATTTTCCCGGATATCAAGAAGCCTTTTCTTAATTCCTAAGAACTCCGACACCCTGTATAATGCAACTCTTCCCTTTTCCTTTGCTTCTTCGACTATGCTCTTAGCAGTAGATCTTACATGTTCTTTCACTTCTGAGACCTGTGACTTTATCTGCTCACATCTGGTATTAAGTCGCTCCCGTGCTTCCGACAATGCCTTTTTAGCATTATTGACAAGTGTATCTTCCTGCATTTCTTTGATCTGATTCTGCATATTGGTGAGTTCTTCCGTCATGGAATCAATCTTTTTCTCCAGTCCATCCACATAGCTGCATATCTCAAATACATCGTTTGCCTGCTCTTTCATGGCATTTTTCTTTAATAAGTCGAGAAGTTCTCTTATAACCTCCTCATTGGTAAGTGTTTTTCCTGCTTCCATATCCATTCTGTAAATGGGTCAGCCTTGGCCGCCCCTGTACTCTGATTACTGATTATCGAAAGGGTGTTGCCTCTTTGTCCTTCTCTTTATCGGGATTGCCATGATGTTTCTCTGCACTCTCTCTTGCCTTTTCGTTGCTCTTATCCTTTGCTTTCTCATATTCCGAGATAATCTCATTATAGAGTTTTTCCCTGAAATCCTTTGTGACCGAATAGCAGACATCCTGGTAGATTGGTTTTCCCTGCTCATCCATCTGCTTTGTCTTATAAGACGGCATTGATACAAAGATTTTTTCTTTACCCTGCACGATATTGATGTTATTTACAATGAAACTGTTTTCAAAGTAAATACGGGCAAGTCCCTTGATGTTACTGCCTTCCCTCTCATAAGGTGTCACAGTTACGGAAAACTCCGGCATTATAAAAAGGCAATCTTGCTGTTATGAGCATTGAAGCCTACGAAGAACTGACCTGCCACAGGAGTTCCGTCTTGTAGATGATCCGGTACTGGCAGGCTGGAGCATTCGTTTTGTGATAATCAATAATTACCTTATCTTTTATACGGTTGACGAAGGAAAACAGACTGTAATCATCGTCCGTTTTCTCTATCAGAAAAGTAACTGGACTTCCATTCTTCGACAGGGTCTTCCACTTGTTTAAGGAATCTGTTTTATGCAGACTCCTTTTTAGTGCATTGCCTATATTTAGTCTAGTATCCATATTTTTTACGATTTTTGAATACCAAAAAAGAGAGACATACATTTCTGTATATCTCTCTTCTCTGAATTTTATTTATCTTTGTACTTAAATCCTATTTAAAATTACTACGCCATTTACTACACCATTTATATAAGATTTTACACCAATTTACGATAAGTTACGATAACTTGGTAATCTCTCAAAGTCGCATAAACACTGTATTTTCGGCGTTTTCAAGCACTCTGATTACATTCTGTCGTGGAATGTTCTGCTGATAACATCCATCTGCTGTTCCTTTGTAAGGTCGATGAACTTAACAGCGTAACCTGATACACGGATTGTGAAGTTAGCATATTCAGGTTTTTCAGGATGTTCCATAGCATCGATAAGCTTATCCTTACCGAATACGTTTACGTTAAGGTGATGAGCACCCTGATCGAAGTAACCATCCATAACGTTTACAAGGTTAGCAACTCTTTCATCTTCGTTGTGTCCTAATGCGTCTGGGTTCATTGTCTGTGTATTTGAAATACCATCAAGTGCCCATTCGTATGGAAGCTTTGTAAGTGAGTTAAGAGATGCAAGAAGACCATTCTGCTCTGCACCGTAGCTTGGGTTAGCACCAGGAGAAAGTGGTGTGCCTGCTGGACGACCATCTGGCATAGCTCCTGTATATTTACCGTAAACTACGTTTGAAGTAATTGTAAGGATTGATGTTGTAGGCTCTGAATCTCTGTAAGTATGTCTCTTCTTAATCTTCTCAAGGAATGTCTTAAGAAGCCATACAGCGATATCATCAGCTCTGTCATCATCATTACCATACTTAGGGAAATCTCCCTCAATCTTGTAATCTACAACAATACCTGTTTCGTCACGTACTGTCTTAACCTTTGCATACTTAATAGCTGAAAGTGAGTCAACAACATGTGAGAATCCGGCAATACCTGTAGCGAATGTTCTCTTAACATCTGTATCGATAAGAGCCATCTCAGCTGCTTCATAGTAATACTTATCATGCATATACTGGATAAGGTTAAGTGTATTAACATAAAGGTCAGCTAACCAATCCATCATAGCATCAAACTTTTCAACAACTTCATCATACTCAAGATATTCAGATGTGATAGGCTTGTAAGCAGGACCAACCTGTTCTCTGTTCTTAACATCAACACCACCATTGATAGCGTAAAGTAAGCACTTAGCAAGGTTTGCTCTAGCTCCGAAGAACTGCATTTCCTTACCTGTCTGTGTAGCAGATACACAGCAGCAGATTGAATAATCATCGCCCCATGTAACCTTCATAACATCATCATTCTCATACTGGATTGAAGATGTATCAACAGAAATCTTTGCTGCATACTTCTTGAAGTTCTCAGGAAGTCTTGATGAGTAAAGAACTGTAAGGTTTGGTTCTGGTGAAGGTCCCATGTTTTCAAGTGTATGAAGGAATCTGTAGTCGTTCTTTGTAACCATTGAACGTCCGTCGATACCTGTACCACCTACTTCAAGTGTAGCCCATGTTGGATCACCTGAGAATAATTCGTTGTATGATGTAATTCTTGCGAATTTAACCATTCTGAACTTCATAACCATATGGTCGATAAGTTCCTGAGCTTCTTTCTCTGTGATAACGCCGTTATCAAGGTCTCTCTGAATATAGATATCAAGGAATGTAGAAACACGTCCAACTGACATAGCTGCACCATTCTGAGTCTTGATAGCTGCAAGGTAACCAAAGTATAACCACTGGCAAGCTTCCTTTGCATTTGTAGCTGGCTTAGAAATATCATAGCCATAGCTTTCTGCCATCTTCTTCATACCTGCAAGTGCCTTGTACTGATCAGAAAGCTCTTCTCTTAAACGAATAACGTCATCTGTCATTGTACCGCATCCGCAGTTAGCATGATCTTTCTTCTTCTCTTCCATAAGGAAATCAATACCATAAAGAGCAACTCTTCTGTAGTCACCTACGATACGACCACGACCATAAGTATCTGGAAGACCTGTGATGATGTGGCTGTGACGAGCCTTTCTCATCTCTGGTGTGTAAGCATCGAAAACACCCTGGTTATGTGTCTTATGATATTCTGTAAAAATCTTGTGTAATTCAGGATTTGGCTCGTAACCATAATTCTTGCATGATTCCTCTGCCATCTTAATACCACCATAAGGCATAAATGCTCTCTTTAATGGCTTATCTGTCTGAAGACCTACAATCTGTTCAAGGTCTTTCATAGACTCATCTATATATCCAGGACCGTAAGCTGTAAGGCCTGCAACTACCTCTGTTTCCATGTCAAGTACGCCGCCCTTAGCTCTTTCTTCCTTCTGTAACTCCTGTAATCTGCCCCAAAGCTTATTTGTTGCCTCTGTTGGGCCTTCCAGGAAACTTTCATCTCCGTCATATGGCTTGTAGTTATTCTGGATGAAATCTCTTACATTGATTTCTTCCTTCCAAAGTCTACCTTTGAAACCGTTCCACTGATCCATCTGTACCATTGTTCCTTGTTCCTCCTTGTTTTAATTTTGTACACTGTATACAATCCGCATTATAAAAAATGTTGTCAGCTATTATAATCAACAAAATATCTTATTCTAAATGCAATGCATTGATTTTAATTAAGATATTCTCCTGTGACAAAAATGCGTTTGTAACAACTTTGATAAATAAGTAACAATTACTGACAAGAGCATACTAACATTTTAACAATGTAAAATCAAGAGTAATTTTCATATTATTGAATTTAGTACAATCCTTGAATTTATGCGGTTATTTTGTACTTTTATCTGTACAAAATGCACATATTATTCACATAATTAACTGAAGCTGTCAAAAATGCACCTCTACTTAATTATCTTCAGTCTGACATATATCATCCTCTTTTACAGTCTCCGTTTTTACATTTTCTTCGGCAATAATTTCCTGTTCACGAAGTGCTTCATCAAGACCTTTCAGTGCTGAAAATGGCATAAACTGCTTGGCACGTTCTTCGACCGGCATCTTTTTTCTTGTATTATTTACTGTACTTTTTCTAATTACCACTTCTGTGTCCCCCAATCTGATGATTTCTTTCTATTGCAGTTGCACCCTTTTCAAGATTCATGCCTTTCAATACCGCATCTCTGCCATACTTCTTCTTCAAATCAAGCACTGCATGCTGTAATTTATTTTCCCTGTCATCATCTGTATCGTCATCAAACAGCCCAACCTGTCTGTAGGCTTCATCTGTCAGCCTGTTAAATATAAGATTGATTTTACGCACAGGAATATTTTTATCCTTAACCTCATCATAAAGCTTTGAAATAAACGGAAGCATCTTTTTAGATGAACTTGTCGCTGACGGAAGCATAATTGAACCACGCACGGACTGCGGCACTCCTGCGGCTGCACTATATTCTTTTGAATAATTTATATAGATTGTCACCGAATCCGTAACCATTCCCTGTTCAACAAGCTGAAGGCACATTCCGTCAGCCATTTCCTTGACGATAAGCCTTCCCTCCTCATGTTCATAATCCCTTGCAAGAACCTGACCGCTCGTTATGCTGCTGCTTCTCGGCTTATATTTCTTAATATCCGCAATAGTAACCGGTTCTATCCCCCATGCGTGGTCAATGAGAAGTTCAGCATCAATGCCAATCATATCATACAGGATCTGCTCATCTGCCTCTGCAATCTGTGCCATATCATATATCCCTGCCTGTGCAAGTCTTCCGGCAAGTCCATGCCCCACTCTCCAGAAATCTGTGAGTGGTCTATGATGCCACAGCGTCCTCTTATAACTTTCCTCATCAAGTTCACCGATAAAATCTTTCGCATGTTTCGCAGTTATATCAAGTGCAATCTTTGCAAGATAAAGATTAGTACCTATGCCGCACGTTGCCCTAATCCCCACTGTATCAAATATATCCTGCATAATACGTATGCCCAGTTCTTTCGCAGTCATTCCATATAAAGAAAGATACTCTGTTACATCCATAAAAACTTCATCTATAGAATATACATGTATATCCTCTTTTGAAATGTACTTCAGATAAATGCCATATATCTTTGCCGAATAATCAATATAAAGCTGCATTCTCGGCTGTGCCATAATATAATCAATACCTTTGGGAATCTCAAACACACGGCATCTGTTCTTCACGCCAAGAGCTTTCATCGCAGGCGACACAGCAAGACATATTGTTTTCTCACTTCTGTCCGGGTCAGCAACAACAAGATTAGTTGTCATTGTATCAAGACCACGCTCAACACACTCGACCGATGCATAAAATGATTTTAAATCTATACATACATATATCCTGCTGCCCATACCATTGTTTCCTTTCATATTATTCCCATATACCATAATTTTTTTCATAAAAATATTATACAACAAAAAATCGAATGTATGTACTGTTTTTTTATTTTTTATATGCGAAAACAATGTCATATTTTTGTTGATAAAATAATAAAAACATGATAAAATTTTAGTTGTTTAAAGCGTTGAACTTTAAAGGGGTAAATTCAAAAACACAGGAGGATTTTTATGAAACTATTAATTTTGATTATCTATTTTGCGGTCATGATTGGAATCGGTCTTTACTGCCGCAAACATGCAACTGATGTCAACGGATTCGTACTTGGCGGCCGTTCGGTTGGTCCGTGGCTTACAGCTTTTGCCTACGGAACTTCTTATTTTTCTGCTGTCGTATTCGTAGGATATGCTGGCCAGTTCGGATGGAAATATGGCATTTCTGCAACATGGGCAGGCATTGGCAACGCAATCATAGGTTCACTTCTGGCATGGGTTGTTCTCGGACGACGAACAAGAATTATGAGCCAGCATCTGAATTCTGCAACAATGCCGCAGTTTTTCGGAGAACGATTCGGAAGCAAAGCATTAAAAATCGGTGCATCTGTAATTATATTCATTTTTCTCATTCCTTATACAGCATCTCTTTATAATGGTCTTTCAAGACTTTTCGGAATGGCATTTAACATTGATTATTCAGTCTGTATTATACTCATGGCAGTTCTTACAGCTATCTACGTAATTGCAGGCGGATATATGGCAACAGCTATTAACGATTTCATTCAGGGAATAATAATGCTTTTTGGCATTGCAACCGTAATAGCTGCCGTTCTTAACAGCAAAGGCGGATTTATGGCAGCTCTTGATGGTCTTGCAAAAGTGAGTGACCCTGCTGTAACAGATACACCGGGAATATTTGCTTCATTTTTCGGACCTGATCCTCTCAATCTTTTATTTGTCGTAATACTTACATCACTCGGTACATGGGGACTTCCACAGATGGTGCAGAAGTTTTACGCAATAAAAGATGAAAAATCTATCAAAAAAGGTACAATTATTTCAACTATATTTGCACTTGTTGTTGCCGGAGGCAGTTATTTTCTCGGTGGATTTGGACGTCTTTTCTCAGATGAAATTGATGTTGCTGCCAACGGATATGACTCAATTATTCCGACAATGCTTTCAGGATTAAGTCCTATGCTTATCGCACTTGTTGTTATTCTCGTTTTGTCAGCGTCAATGTCTACGCTTTCATCACTTGTAATTGCATCAAGTTCAACACTTACTATCGACTTTTTAAAAGATAATTTTATTAAAGATATGAGCGATAAAAAACAGGTTTTATCAATAAGAATTCTTGTCGTTGTATTTATTGCAATTTCATCAATTCTTGCACTTATACAATATAAGAGCTCAATTACATTTATTGCACAGCTTATGGGTGTTTCATGGGGTGCACTCGCCGGTTCATTCCTTGCACCTTTTATGTACTCATTATATTCAAAGCGTGTCACAAAGGCTTCATGCTGGGTATGTTTCATATTCAGTTCAGTTCTTATGATTGCAAATATTTTCTTCAGGAGCTCATTTCCGACAATTATGCAGTCACCTATCAACTGCGGTGCTATTGCAATGCTTGCCGGACTTGTAATTGTTCCTGTAGTCAGCCTGTTCACACCAAAGCCTGACAAAGAGCTTGTGGAATCAGCTTTTAAATGCTATGACAAAAAGACAACCGTTGAGCAAAAAACTGCTCTCGGCGACTAAAGTTAAATATTGTTTTGAATGTAAGCATCGTTTTGGCTCGCTGTCCTATAACCCTAAATATAAATCACTAAACAAAATGCTCCGTTCGGGATTCACAGCTTAACTGTTATCCTAAACGGAGCATTTTTATTTTATTTAATTATGCGTTTCTTCCCGCTTCAAATGCCTTTCTGTTCAAATCAAGGAATTTCGGAGGTACTATTTTTTCAATAGCATCCTGCCACTGTTCATCGCTTATCTCAGGAAAATATGTTGATAATCTTCCCATGAGTGCTATATTTACAGCTTTTGCGGAACCGGCCTCCTGTGCGATTGAAAGAAAATCTTTTGCATCAACCTTTGCACCTGCTGCCTGCATTTTCTCGATAAGATTTTCAGGATATGCAGCCGCACCCGTTATTACAGGCATTGGCTCTACTTCCTGAGTATTTGTTATAATTGTTCCGTCTTTTTTGAGAAATTCAAGCCATCTTGCAGCTTCAAGTTTTTCAAATGAAATGATAACATCTGCCTCACCCTTATCAATTACAGGTGAGTATACTTTTTTACCATATCTTACGTATGTTACAACGCTTCCGCCTCGCTGGCTCATTCCGTGAACTTCCGATACCTTTACGTCATATCCCTGCTGTAAGAGAACATAACCTAACATTTTACTTGCCAGCAGTGTTCCCTGTCCGCCGACACCTACTATCATAATATTCTTTGTATCCATATCAACCCTCCTTATTCTGCTTTCAATGCATCAAATTTACACATCTGTGTACATACCTTACAGCCAATGCAGAGTGTAGGGTCAATCTTTGCTTTTTTATCTCTTACAGAAATTGCAGGACATCCAATACGCATACATGATTTACATCCGACGCATTTATCAGAATCAACTTTGAGAGGCGGTTTGTGAACAGTTCCTTTTATCATTACGCACGGACGGCGGCTTATGATAATTGATGGTTCATCTGCCTCAAGTTCCTCTTTCAATACAGTATCTACCTCTTCAAGGTTATATGGGTCTACAACACGAACCCTGTTAAATCCGATAGCACGGCAAAGTGCTTCAAGATTAACCTTTCCTGCCGGCTCACCACGGAGATTTTTACCAGTCGTAGGATTCTGCTGGTGTCCGGTCATGCCGGTAATTGAATTATCAAGAATAATAACTGTTGAATTACTCATGTTGTATGCAATATCTGTAATTCCTGTAATTCCTGAATGTATAAATGTTGAATCGCCAATAACGCCGACGCTTCTCTTTTCACCTTCTTTGCCCATTGCCTTGTTAAATCCATGAAGTCCTGAACATGATGCACCCATACAGACATTTAAATCCATAGCATTAAGAGGTGCAACCGCACCGAGTGTATAACATCCGATATCACCGTAAACCATGCAGTTATTTTTCTTTAATGTATAGAAAACTCCTCTGTGTGGACATCCTGCACACATAACAGGAGGTCTTGGCGGAATTTTGTCATCTATATGTAAGCTTTCCGGAACTTCCATTCCCATACACTTTCTGACAAGATTCTGTGAGAATTCTCCACATATAGGAAATGTATCTTTTCCCTTTACTTTTATGCCAAGCTGTTTACAATGTTCCTCAATAAACGGGTCAAGCTCCTCAAGAACGATAACCTCATCTACAGAAGCTGCGAAATCAAGTATAAGCTTTTCAGGAAGCGGATAAATCATTCCAAGCTTTAAAATGCTTGCATTTTCACCAAAACACTCCCTCGCATACTGATATGATGTTGATGATGTGATAATTCCAAGCTTTTTATCACCATATTCAACTCTGTTAAAATCACAGTTTTCGGCAAGAGCAATAAGGTCTTTTGTACGCTGTTCAACTCTTACATGTGCATTTCTTGAATTTAATGTCATCATGACCTTTGCCGGGTCCTTTACATAAGGTACCTGCTCAGGCACAACACGCACTCCTGTCTCGACGATACTCTGTGAATGTGAGACTCTTGTACACATCTTGATAAATACAGGTGTGTTGTATTTTTCTGATAATTCAAATGCCTTCTTTGTAAATTCAAGTGCTTCCTGTGAATCTGAAGGCTCAAGCATAGGCACTTTTGCTGCCTTTGCATAATGTCTGGAATCCTGTTCATTCTGTGAAGAATGCATCCCCGGGTCATCTGCAACGCATATTACAAGACCTGCGTTGACACCCTGATATGATATTGTAAAAAGCGGGTCAGCAGCTACATTAAGACCTACATGTTTCATTGCACATGCACTTCTTCGTCCGCCTACAGTCGCTCCGTGTGCAGCTTCAAGAGCCACCTTTTCATTCGGAGCCCATTCGCAGTACACTTCATCATATTTTGCTGTTTCTTCTGTAATCTCTGTACTGGGTGTTCCCGGATAACTTGAAACAACCATACAGCCAGCCTCGTAAAGCCCCCTTGCAACGGCTTTATTGCCAAGCATTAACTCTTTCATAAATCCTCCTTGTTTTTGCGGAGCAAACAAGAAAAACAAAGTTTTTCTTGTTATCGCGGTATTCGCCAAGGTTTTAAGCAAGCTTAAACTTTGGCTCATTACTCGCGTAAATCCGACTGCCCCTGCAGGAGCATAGGATTTGTCCTCCTTGTTTTTGCGGTCATATGACCTGTATATTTTTATATCTGATTTTCTTTTGCAACAAGATTGTCGGCACCGTAAATCTTACGAAGCTTTGGTTTTTCAATCTTTCCTGTTGCATTTCTTGGTATATCAGCAAAAATAATCTCTTTAGGACGCTTATATCTTGGAAGTGCATGGCAGAATTCTTCAATTTCTTCTTTTGAACAGACCATGCCATCCTTGATTTCTATGATTGCCGCTGTCTTCTCACCAAGTCTTCTGTCTGAAAGACCGATTACAGCAACGTCCTTTATTTTGTCATGACGGCGTAAGAAATCTTCTATCTGAACCGGATAAATATTTTCACCACCGCTTACGATAACATCTTTCTTTCTGTCAACAAGATAGTAAAATCCCTGTTCATCCTGCATAGCCATATCACCTGTATACAGCCAGCCATCCTTTAGCACTTCACTTGTTGACTTTTCATCGTTATAATAACATGTCATCACACCCGGACCTTTGACACAAAGTTCACCGACCCCGCCCTGTGCAACTTCATTATCATTTTCATCAACAATCTTACATTCCCATCTGTAACCCGGAACGCCGATTGCCCCGACTTTATCAATATTTTCAACTCCGAGATGAACGCAGCCCGGACCTGTTGACTCTGACAAGCCATAATTCGTATCGTACTGGTGGTTTGGAAAATATTCTTTCCATCTCTTGATAAGCGAAGGTGGAACCGGCTGTGCTCCTATGTGCATAAGCCTCCACTGGTCAAGTTTATAATCAGACAGCTTAATATCGCCTCTGTCAAGAGCATCAAGAATATCCTGTGCCCATGGCACCAGAAGCCATACTATTGTACAGTGCTCATTTGAAATAGCAGAAAGTATTGTCTCCGGCTTTGTTCCTTTAAGAAGAACCGCCTTACTTCCTGCAACAAGGCTTCCCATCCAGTGAAACTTCGCACCGGTATGATAAAGCGGAGGAATACATAAAAATGTATCATCTCTTCCTGTTGAATGATGCTTCTGCTCCATCTGTGCCGCCTGTGTTAAGCTTCTGTGTTTATGAAGTATCGCCTTTGGAAATCCCGTTGTTCCAGATGAAAAATATATTGCACCAAAATCATCATCTGTAATTTCAATATCAGGAGATTTGCTTGAACAGTCAGCGACAAGCTCCCTATAACTTTCCGCAAAACTTGGACAGTTATCCCCAACATATATAAGAAGTCTTCCCTTGCTTAAAACATCTGCATTGACTTCCATTCTTCCTATGAATTCAGAACCGAACACAATCACATCTACCTCTGCAAGCTTTGCACAATATAAAATTTCATCTGAATCATATCTGAAATTAAAAGGAACAGCAATCGCACCTGTCTTTAATACCCCAAAATATACAGGCAGCCACTCAAGGCAGTTATACATAAGTATTGCTACCTTATCACCTTTCTTTATTCCTCTTCCAAGAAGCATATTGGCAAAACGGTTTGCCTTTTCATTAAATACACTCCATGTAATCTCTCTTCTATACGGCTCGAATCTTGTAGGCTGTATAAGAGCATATTCTTTCCAGGTCATCCTTCTTGTATCGTTCTCATCCGGATTAAGCTCTACCAAAGCTACCTCGTCGGGATATAATCTTGCATTTCTTTCAAGATATTCCATTACTGGCATTGTAAAAAATCCCCTTTCATCTTCTCTGCATATATTAGGCTCTGCCTCTTTCTGCTTTTTCACTGCATACTTTTATACGTCAAACTGCTGACGCAAAACCTTAGATAAGAATACCATTTTTTGTAAATAAAAACAAGACTCGCACACTAAATGCAAGCCTTGTTCAGCAATTTCACCAATTTTTTTACAAAAATACATTTCAAAAGAATTTATAAAATATTCATAGAATCAGATACATAATTTAACATCTTACGTTTGTCTTCAGCCGGAAATATACACCACACGCTTTTAATAATCTGAATCTTTCTATCCTGAAGATTCATAAATAACGTGGGACGATATTCTGACATATTATAAAGACTTACAAGTGTCTCTGCATCAGGATATATCTTTTCTTTTTCAATATCGCGATATTTCTTGATTCCAAGTCCCAGCTTTTCAGCCATGGCTATCTGTGATGTATTCATTTTATCCCTGACAAAGCATGTCATTGAAAATCCATTCCAGTCATTTGCAAGTGACTGAAGCATTTTCATATTATTCGCATCTTCGTCCCTCATTTTTGAAACTGTGCCGCTGTATTTGCTTACAATAATATCAGCCAGCAGCTTCAAAGCAAAATTCCTATGTGTTTCAGTATCTATATTCGCTAAAGTCTTATCCAGGTCCTTTGTATGATAAACATACTTTTTACCGGCTATCAACTCATCCAAATCAAATCCGATTTCCGAAAAATTCATAAGTATCTGTCCACTTATTATAATTCCACCGTTTTCAATATAAGAATATTGCTCCTGCATAAGCCCAAACTTTTCTGCAATATCTGTCTGCATCAGACCCATAGATTTTCTATACATTACAAGCCTTTTTAAAACGTCCTTGTAAGCAACCATATTTATCCTCCGCACTTTTACGTTACATTTCATATGTATAGATAAATATTAAGTCCATATAGTCATTGCCCACATAGGTCTAAATCTTTATATTTTGATATTTATAGTTTGTTTTTATGTTTTGTGAAATATAAATATTATTTTTTAAATTTTATTAATCATTATTATATATTTTAAATAATCGTAAAATTTTTTATATCAAATTTTCCTCTACCTTCAAAAATAAAATACACCGGTTTTATGCCCGTTTCAATATCTATATCAACAACTGTTTCTTTCCAGTCATGTGATTCAATTGAAAGCAATGCCTGTCCGGCTATCGGATAATCCTCAATATTCTTACCCGAATAATCCGAATCCGTTGTAATTTTTATAGTTCCTACTGCATTTCCTCTCACTGAAATTGCTATTTTATTATGCCCTTTTTTCATATTAAAATACTTAAATCCTGCCATACATCCATCCTGCATATTGGCAATATAGGCATCTTCACCGCTCTCTCTGTCACCGCCGTCCTGCGTGACATATGCATTTTTTGACAGTCTTTCCTCTTTTGATGCATCCTTTTCAAGTTTTATATTTTTAAGAAAACATACTATATATGAAGGATACATTCCTTCACCGTCAAGCGGACCGCCGTTAAGTCCGCAGCTTGTAGCTTCTGCTGCTTTAAAAAAGCCATTTTCATCCATCTCAATCTTTTCAGCCACACCCTGACGGCAATATGAACATGCATTGGTAAATCTGTGGTCAAATATATAAAAACTTTCATTGAGCTGTATTATGCTTCCATGCGTATTACCGTTTGGATATGCAGTATCAGACGGAGTGTATCCTCTTAATCCGACATCTGACGATGCATGCAGCCTGCCTCCATACACAAAATCCCTGTCAGGATAATCACTTATACAATAATGCAGTCCGTTTGCTCTGGCAGAATATATAAAATAATATTTTCTGCCAAATTTTCTCATTGACGAAGCTTCAAAAAATCCAGCTTCCTCAGGACATTTAAAATCTCTTGGAAATATTACGTGTGGCAGATCTTTCATTGTAATCATATCATCACTAAGTCTGCATACATGTGCTCCTGCCATAATACGTCCATGCTCATCTTCCGTCTTATTCGGACAAAAACCTGAATATAGATATACATTTCCGTCATCATCTGCAAATACCCCAGGGTCAAACTGCAGCATGTCACCTTTGTCAATTCCATATATACGACCGTCTGAAGTTTTTACATCACCATAATATTCATAATGTCCTGCCGGAGTATTACACACAGCAACAGACATTCTTGACGAATGTGCCATAGAATAATAAAGATAAAATCTTCCATCCGCACCTTTCACAACATCAGGTGCAAAAAGAAGCATTCTCTCCTCCCTATATGGATGCTGTTTTCTATTATAAATCTCACCTTCAAAATGCCAGTCAGACAAATCATCAACCGGTGCTGACCAGCATACATAATCATTTTCACAATAGTCGCTGCCGCCAAATCTGTCATGGCTTCCGTATATATAAAGCCTGTCACCAAAAATATGCGGCTCGCCATCCGGAATATATTCATAAGATGGCAGATACGGATTAAATATCTGTTTATTATTTTTTTTATTCATATTTGGTCTCCTTTAATCATTTTTATGGATACTTCCCCACTCACACATTGCCACCAGAATCGGAATCAGTGACATGCCTCTCTTAGAAAGGCTATACTCAACCTTTGGAGGTATCTGCTGATATTCCTTTCTTATTATAAGTCCGTCACTTTCCATTTCTTTCAAAGTCGAACTGAGTGTCTTATGTGAAATATTTCCGAGACATCTTTTTAACTCACTATATCTCATCACATTGTCATGCTGTTCCAGCCAGTAAATGATTACAAGTTTATATTTTCCGTTAATCAGCGAAAGTGTATAACCAAAATCTGTCTCCGATATATTTTCACCTGTATGGCAGCATCCGCATTTAGGTATCTTATTATCTTCCATAACCATTTCCTTTCATATGATAAATGCTAAAATCTTTTATAAAAATATCACGCTTTACTTTAGGTTAGTATATAACTTTAATGTGCGTACTTCCTTTTTGCAAAATTATAGTATATATTCTGTTTATGGGCAATAATAAACTATACTTTTTATCAGGAGGAACTATCGTTGGAAAATGTATTTACAATCGAAAATCTTCGTCCAATACGTTATGGAATGACAGTTTCAAGAGACTCAAAACTTGGAACATCCAACAAGGCAACATTCTTTTCAATGGGCAAAGATACTTCTATCAGCCAGGAAAGTTATGACAGAATGACAATGTATATCGGTGCCGCCGGCAGTGGTACATTTATCATTGGAAACGATAAGAAAAAACTCACACTGACACCTGATACAGCCGTAATAATTCCCGCTTCCACACTCTGCGGAATGGAAACTTCAGACGGAATGGTTTATACCGAAGTAATATTTAAAAAGGAGAATTCAGTAATTATGAACGAAATTGTTAAAACAAACGAAGTATTCGCACTTAAAAATCTTATTTCTTACGAGGAAGGAAGCATTGCAAACATGGACATTGTAAGCAACCCTACTATGAAATATGTCCTTATGTCATTCGATGAGGGAACAGGTCTTACACCTCATCGTGCTCCCGGCAATGCTATCGTATTTGCACTTGAAGGCAAAGCTGTAATCGGCTACGAAGGCAAAGATTACACAATCAGTGAGGGTGAATGTTTCCGTTTTGAAAAAAATGGTCTTCACAGCGTGACAGCTGACGGTAAATTTAAAATGGCTCTTCTTCTTGTTTTAGAATAAGTCAGAATAATCAGGTACGAATGTACCAAATTTCATTTTACCAGCTAAATAAAACATGTTATAATGCAGGTAGTTATATTACTTGATTACAGGACAATCATAACATATAATTACCTGCATTATTTTTTACTTTTACTGATAGATGCAATCAATATATCATATCAGTTTCATTTATGTGGGCGTTTCACATACCAGGAGTTACACAATGAATTATCCAAAATTAAATGTATTAAAATACAAAATTATAATTCCACTGCTCGTCTTTCTTATTGGCACAGAAGTTCTATGTGCAGTTGTATATAAAATAAGCTATACAAACCAGGAACAGGTACGTGACAAGGCAGCTCTCAATGCCGTAAGTTACGCCGACCGCATGACTACTGACCTTGACAAAGGAATAACAATCACAAAATCACTTGAACAGATTATTATAAGTGAAAATGGACAGATTGAACACTTTGAAAAAGTTGCCGAAAATATGATGACCGATTCTATTCAAAGTATACAGCTTGCACCAGGTGGTGTTGTGACAGATATTTACCCTGAAAAAGGTAATGAAGCCGGCAAAATTGACTTAATCAATGACCCTTCCCGTGGTGAAATAACACGCTATGGAAGAGATAATAATATAACCATTATGCAGGGACCATTCCAGCTTAAACAGGGTGATGACGGCATCGCCATAAGAAATCCTGTCTATCTTGAAAATGAATCTGGTGATAAATATTTCTGGGGATTTACTATATCAATTATCCGTGTGCCGGAAATCTTTTCAAATTCGGTAAATGCACTTGAAGATTTCGGATACTATTACCGCCTCTCAAAAACTTTATCACCTCTTACCGGTGAATTTACGGAAATTTACAGCAATTGCGAAGAATTTATAAGCCCTGTTACATATCAGTTTGAATTAGGTGGCTGTTCATGGAAACTTGAAGTTACACCTAAAGACGGCTGGCATACAGACAGTCAAACAACAACCGTATTTATTGGAGGATTTATTATCCTTTTTCTTCTTACAGGTCTCACATATGCACTTATGGTGCTTCAGGCCAATGGAATCATACTGCTGAACCTCTCATCTACTGACAATCTCACGGGACTTCTTAACCGCAATGGATTTCAGGAACATTTAACAAAATATATGAAAAAGCATAGTAATGAACATTGTGTATGTATCGCACTTGATATAGATGATTTTAAATTCATTAATGACCTTTTTGGACACTCAACTGGAGATAACGCATTATGCATTCTCGCCGACACAATAAGAAGTTCTTTTCCTAAAAATTCAATTCTGTGTCGTAATGGTGGTGATGAATTTTGTATCATCCTGAAAAACTGCACATGTAAAGATGCAAAAGCACAAATAGAGGCTTTCACAGATATGCCTCGTTCTTTTATAGCTAGCAACCAGACACAAAGCTTTAATATTTCCGTTGGATACGCACAATACAATCCTGACGACGGCTCTGTAGAACAGCTGCTTATTGATGCTGATACTGCCTTATATGACGTAAAAATTAAAGGCAAACATGAATGTCTGGAATTTAATCCGAATATGAACAAAAAAATACGCACACCACTTGGATTTGCGTTAAGCGATATTTCAGAAAATCTTCCGGGTGCTTTTATAATATACAAAGCTGACAAAAAAGATGATTCTATTCTTTTTGCTAATAAAGAAATGTTAAATCTCACAGGCTGCAGCAATTTTGATGAATTAATTGACTATACAGGCCGCAGCTTCCGAAATATCATCAAAGAAGATGAACGCGAAACAGTCGAAGAAAATATATGGAAGCAGATTAACGCACTTGAGAATGACAACAATGATTATCTGTCATTTTCCCTTAAACGAAAAGATGGCACTGTCATTCCTGTTCTTGACCATGGAAGACTTATAAACAGCCGTTATTATGGTAATATTTTTTATGTATTTATAATCGACCACGATTTAGTCAGAAAATGTCTTAACTAAGGAGATCAATATATGGGGGACTTAAACAAACCAAACATAAATATTGGCATGCTTGCACATGTCGATGCCGGAAAAACAACTCTTTCCGAGGCTCTTCTCTACAAAACAGGTACTATCCGCAAACTTGGACGCGTTGATACACGTGATGCCTTTTTGGATACCAATAAGCAGGAACGTGCCCGCGGAATTACAATATTTTCAAAGCAGGCTGTTGTGGAGCTTGAAAAAGCTCGTATCACGCTTCTTGACACCCCAGGACATGTTGATTTTTCTGCTGAAATGGAAAGAACACTCCAGGTTCTCGACTATGCAATCCTCGTAATCAGCGGTGCCGATGGAATACAGAGCCACACCGAAACCCTCTGGAGGCTTCTTGCAAGATATAAAATTCCTGTATTTATTTTTGTAAATAAAACAGACCAGTCCGGTGTCAATAAGCAAAGAATACTTGAACAGCTTAAAAATCAGCTTTCTGATGCAATAATTGACTTCAGTATTCAAGATGCAATTGACATGGAGGAACTTTCTTTATGCAATGAAGAACTTCTCAACCATTTTCTTGAAAATAATACGCTTGACACTGCTCTACTAAAAACATGCATTGAAAAAAGACAGGTTTTTCCTTGCTTTTTTGGTTCAGCATTAAAACTTACAGGAATTGATGAATTTATTGATGGATTAAATACATATATGAACTGTCCGTCATATCCGGATAAATTTGGGGCAAAAGTATACAAGATTGCCCGTGACCCACAAGGCACACGCCTTGCATACATGAAAATCACAGGTGGAACTCTCACCTCCCGCATGCAGATTACGCCGGATGAAAAAATCAATCAGATAAGAATATATTCCGGTGAAAAATATACAACAGTAAATGAAGTTCCTGCCGGAGGAATATGTGCCGTAACCGGGTTTGATTCCGCTTATGCCGGTCAGTCTGTCGGTTCTGACACTGAAAGCGAAATTCCTATGCTTGAACCTGTAATGACTTATCAGCTTGTTCTTCCCGAAGGAACAGACGCACTTTTAATACTTCCAAAATTAAAAATGCTTGAAGAAGAAGAACCACAGCTTCACATTGTATGGAATGAGCTTTTAAAACAGATTCATGTCCAGATTATGGGGGCCGTGCAGATTGAAATACTGCAAAATCTCATAAAAGACCGTTTTGGAATCGAAGTTGGATTCACATCAGGCAGCATTGTGTACAAAGAAACAATTAAAAACACTGTTGAAGGGGTCGGTCATTTTGAACCTTTAAGACACTATGCGGAAGTTCACCTCATAATTGAACCCGGCGAAAAAGGCAGCGGAATATTATATAAAGCAGACTGCTCTGAAGATGTGCTTGATAAAAACTGGCAGCGTCTCATAATGACGCATCTATATGAAAAAGCACCTGTAGGAGTTCTTACGGGGTCTCCTCTCACAGATGTCACAATAACTCTTGTCAGCGGAAGAGCACACCCTAAGCATACTGAAGGTGGTGATTTCAGGCAGGCTACATATCGTGCGGTAAGGCAGGGGCTGATGCAGGCAGAATCAGTTCTTCTTGAACCATATTTTAACTTCACATTAAAAGTTCCTGCTGAAAATATCGGACGTGCAATGACTGATTTAGACAGAATGAATGCAAAGTTTGCATTGTCAGATGAGACAGACGTTTCTCTTTCAGTTATAACAGGCACTATTCCTGCTGCCTGTCTTTCTGATTACCAGACTGAAGTAGCATCGTACACCAAAGGGCTTGGCAGGCTTTCATATAGAATGGATGGCTATTACCCATGCCATAACGCCGAAGAAGTAATTGAAAATTTCGGTTATGATGCTGAACGGGATACATTAAATCCGTCTTCATCAGTATTCTGTTCTCACGGCTCAGGCACAGTCATTGAATGGAATGACGTATTTTCACATATGCACTTAGACAGTGTTCTTGAATTAAGAAAACGCGGACTCAATGCAGGTGCAGCCAATTCATCAGCCGTACTTAACAGCCGTGCATCAAGCCGTACTGTATCGGACGAACCTTTAGGAACCGATGAAATTGATGCTATTTTAAAGCAGACCTACTACTCTAACAGCCGCGGTGACAATGATAAATTGCACAGGACGGGTGCTAAAAAAACCGATTCTACGGTAAAATATGTCTATAAAGGCACTGAAACACCACAAAATCAAGGTGAATCATACCTTCTTGTGGACGGATATAATATTATATTTGCATGGGATGAATTAAAAGAACTTGCAGCCATTAATCTTGACAGTGCAAGAGGACGTCTCCTTGATATCCTCTGTAACTATCAGGCAATGACAAAATGTAACCTGATTGCTGTATTTGATGCATACCGTGTTCAGGGACATGACACAGAAATGACTGATTACCATAACATCCATGTTGTATTTACAAAAGAAGCTGAAACCGCAGACCATTACATAGAAAGTTTTGCACACAGACATGGCAAAAAAGACTATGTACGCGTGGCAACATCTGACGGATTAGAGCAGATTATCATAATCGGTCAGGGCTGCCACCTCGTTTCTGCCCGCGAGTTCCAGCAGGAAGTCCGGGATATGGAAAATCACATCCGTGAAGAATATCTCAACAGAACTTATTAATGTTACTATCTAATATCAGCTGTTCCATTGTCTGCCGAGCTTTCGGCGGACAATTATCCAGCATATAACATGTGCTGAGAACGTAATAATCCAACTCCATGTATATGTAAGGTACAATGATGTAACAGTGTGGAACTGCTCCATTCTGAAAAATGTAAATATCCACAAAAGTCTCAATCCACATGCACCTATAAGTGACACAATCATTGGCATTACAGAATATCCAAGTCCTCTGAGCGAACCAACCATTACATCCATCATGCCGCAGAGTGCATATGTTCTTGCAATAACATTCATTCTCTTCATACCGGCATCAATAACGTCAGGGTTTTCTGTATAAATTGAAAGCAGCTGCTTTCCAAAAAACAGTGCACCATTTCCCAGAACAAGACCTACAACAATTACACAAGCCTCTGCTGTATACAATATACGGTTTACTCTTTCATATTTTCCGGCTCCTACATTTTGTCCTGTAAATGAAATAGCTGCCTGATACAGCGAATTCATCGCTACATAGACAAAACCTTCTATATTGGCTGCCGCCGAATTACCGGCAACCGTAATTTCTCCAAATGAATTAACCGAAGACTGTATAACAACATTGGAAAGTGAAAAAATAACACCCTGAAGACTGGCCGGAAGTCCAATCTGTACAATTTTTATAAACTTCTCTTTATTAATACCGAGATTTCTCAAATCAAGTCTGATGCTTCCGCTTTCATGTACCATGCATTTTAATATTAAAAATGCAGATATACACTGCGAAATTACAGTTGCAATCGCAACACCCATTACGCTTAATTTAAAACCTATTACAAATATAAGATTTAAAATAACATTTACTATACCCGCAGCGAAAAGATAGTAAAGCGGTCTCTTCGTATCACCTACGGCCCTAAGTATAGCACTGCCGAAATTGTATATCATCGTAGCTGTCATACCAAGGAAATATATTCTTAAATATACCGTTGCAAGTCCAAGTACAGCCTCGGGTGTCTGCATCCATATGAGAATCTGTTTTGCACATAAGACGCCGATTACTGTAAGAATAATGCCACTGTATATGCTTAACATCATTGCAGTATGTACTGTCTCCGACAAATCTTTATCATTTTTTGCTCCGAAATACCTTGCCACTAAAACATTAGCACCAATAGAAAGTCCCATAAAAAAATTGGTCAGAAGGTTAATAAGTGCCGTATTAGAACCTACTGCCGCAAGTGCATTATCGCCCGCAAATCTTCCTACAACTATTATATCAGCCGCATTAAATAATAACTGAAGCATGCTTGATGCCATAAGAGGCAGCGAAAATATCAGCATTTTTTTTAAAATAGAACCCGTGCACATATCCATCTGATAAGACTTTGCACCTGATTTATTTAACATTGTATTTCATTCCTTTCACATATAACCTATTAAACTTAATTATCTTTTTTTATCTTTCCCGCCTCAACATTTTTTTCAAAAATATTTTTATATGCATAATCCCATATTTCTTTTGAGCCCGCCGCCGTATTTTTATTTCTTTCAAGAATCTGGCTTAAATGCACACCTTTTTCAACCCAGCTTTTTCCTTCCGTGAGGTCATTTAACATTGCCGGCTGGAAGTTATCCATTGTGTGTGCAAATTTTGCTTCAGGTGTCTCACCTTTCTCAAACTCCTCCCAGAGATTCCTGAAGTTATCACGCTGGTCATCAGGCAGTATTCCGAAAATCCTGTCTGCCGCTTTTACTTCTCTCTCTCTCTGCGTCTTTTTGCCCTCTTCATCATATGCATATGTGTCACCTGCATCTATTTCAACAATATCATGAATCAGAAGCATTGTAACCGTTTTCAGCACATCTATTTTTTCATTGGCATACTCACTTAAAAGAACTGTCATGACAGCCATATGCCATGCATGCTCGGCATCGTTTTCTTTTGTCTGTGCATCTGACTTATATGTCTGTCTTCCGATAAATTTTTCCTTGTCAATTTCACGGCAGAATTCAAGCTGTTTTTTTAATCTTTCATTTTCCATAATGATTTTCTCCTACTATCTCATATCTGTATTGACAAACTATTACCTGTGTCCCGATAAACTAAGCGGAAGCTCCAGTCCGTTTGATTCCAGAAGTTCTCTGTCATTAAGTATCTGAACTGTGCTGCCCTCTCTTATAATTTTTCCGTTATTCATAAGCACAACCCTGCTGCATGTATCCATAATCATGTCAAGGTCATGCGATGCTATTACACGAAGCTGTGAAAATGAATTAATTAGTCCTATAAGATTTTTTCTGTTTCTCGGGTCAAGTGCAATCGTCGGCTCATCAAGTAATATAATTTCCGGCGTCATTGAAAGAATTGTTGCAATTGCCGCAAGTTTTTTCTGTCCCCCGGACAGCCTGAACGTATGCCTGTCACGCAGTTCTTCTATCCCCATCATTTTTAATGCATCTGTCACTCTCTGTTTTGTCTCTTCTTCAGAAAGCCCATAATTAACAGGGGCAAATGCAACATCTTCATATACTGTTGACATAAAAAGCTGACTGTCAGAATCCTGAAAAACATAACCTTCAATACGTCTTATATCTGAAAGATTTTTTTTATTAATCTCAAGTCCGCCAATATTCACATCTCCTGTATAGCCACCAAGCAGACCTACAAGTATTTTTAAAAATGTGGATTTTCCTGCTCCGTTCGCACCTATGATTCCAACGCATTCACCGAAATCAGCCGTAAAATTCACGTTTTGCAGTGCCATACCCGAATATCCGCCATCATTTTCATAAGAAAATGATAAATTCTTTACCTCTATTCCATAATTCTGATTATTAATTTTCATATATAACACCATTTGGTCTTTCATTTAGTAACAAACTGTTTATTCACATGATATATTACGTCTGATATACTATCACATAAAAGTACGAATTACCAGCAAAACTACAAACCATGCCATCATATATACATAGTCATTTACACTCATTTTTTTATATCCTGTGTAGTTTATTTCTCCGTCAAATCCTCTCAGAATCATACTGTCATAAACTGTTTTTGCCTTGTCTATGCTCCTTATGAGAAGATTTCCCGCAAATGAACCCCATGCCTTTATATGTATTCCCTTATGTCCCGGTGCACGAAGCATATATGCCTGTGTCATCCTGGAAGCTTCAGACATAAGAAGCGACATGTATCTGTATATCAGAAGGATTACCGTCACAATCATTTTCGGAAAATGAAGATGCCTTAAAGCGGCACATATCTTTTCTATCGGCGTTGTTGATGCAAGAAGATATGCTGCCGATATCGTAAGAACACCCTTTAACATAAGTGTAATCATAGAAATCACTCCATATGTGACGCAGACACTCCCTATATAAAACATTGGTCTTTTATCAAAAACCGGATTAAATATACCAACAAGACATACAAGCGGAAGTATCATCCTCAATCTGTATAAAAATTCTTTTATTGATATTTCTCCAATCACAAACAGGACCACCGGGTATATACACATACCCAGCAGCCCCGGAAGATTGTATTGATTTATTGAAATTACCAGAATAATACAGGCAAGTGTCACGAAAAGCTTTGATGTCGGATGTATATCATTAAGCCATCCCTTTTTTTGTGCCGTAACTTCAAGCCGTCTCATCCGGTCTGATGTACGTTTTAAATCATTCACTTATCTTTACCTTTTTGTTTTTAAAAAATCTGAATATAAAACATCCTGCCGTACACACAGCAACAACCATCAATGCCCCTGCAATACCTGAAACGCTTGTACCGGCTGCACTATCTGAATCTTTGAATGAATAATCAGGAAGAACTGCTGTAGTATCCTGAACCTGTGATGCTTTATCATATATTTCACCATCAGCTTCAAGTTCTGTATCTCCTGTAAGTTTTTCAATTGACCACTCAAGACCATCCGGATACTGTGATGCAGCAAGAGACAATCCACCGGCTATAACTACAGCCGCTGCTGCAAGTATGGCAACCGTCTTTTTAAGGCTGAATCTGTTCTTTAACTTTTCGCTGCTGCCGCCAATTCCCCATAAAAGTTCAGGTCTTGCCTCATATACAAATACAAGGACACATGCCGTTATAATTCCCTCTACGAGCCCGATTGCAAGATGTATCGGCTGCATTACTGAAACAAATGCTCCAAATGAAAGTTTTGTTATTCCTGATGCAAGTGTTTCAAGCGTCACAGAAAACGCACCAAGCTGCAATGTTATAACACAGCCCAGTATTGAAGCAATCGTAATCTTTTTCTTTGAAACACCATTTTTCATTATAAATTTCCATATCAGAATCGAACCTATAAAACATCCGTAAAATGCCATGTTCCAGATATTACATCCAAGTGCCAGCAGTCCTCCGTCAGCAAACATAAGACACTGCACAAATAAAACGCCTATCATTGTAAGAAATCCAGCGTATGGACCTAATAATGCCGATAAAAGCATACCACCGCACAAATGGCCTGAAGAGCCTGTTCCCGGTATTGTAAAATTAATCATCTGTGCTGCAAATACGAATGCTCCCATGACTCCCATAACAGGAATCTTTGATGCATCATCCTCTTTTTTCACCTTATAAATTGAGTATCCTGCCGCTGCCGCAGAAACCGCATACATAGTTCCTGCAACTGCCGGAGATACAAGTGCATCTGCCATATGCATAATAAATATTCTCCTTTGTTTTTATTTTTGTTTTTATTTTTGCTTTTATTTTAATTTCCGGTTTTCCATGTCTCAGACGGTGAGCAGTTCCACTTGATAGTCACACCATCTGTAACAGCCTCTATTGTACCCTGCTCATCTGTCCTGAACACCTGAATTCCTCTTTGTCTGAATTCATTTAAAGTTCTGGCATGCGGATGTCCGTAACTGTTGCCCTCTCCACAACTTATGACTGCAAATGCCGGACTTGCAGCATTGAGCAGTTCTTCTGATGAAGACGTTCTGCTGCCGTGATGTCCTGCCTTATAGACATCACAATCTATTGAAATACCGGCATTTACAATATCCTGTTCTTCCTCTTCTTCGGCATCACCTGTAAAAAGGAATCTTCTGTCTCCATACTGTAGTATTATACTGATTGAATTATTATTTGCATCTTCATACTTTTTTGAAGGTGCAAGTATAGTAAATTCAGCATCTCCAAGTTTATACTTTTTCCCAACTTCTGGCAATGTATTTATATAATTTTTTTCTTTCATTGCCGAAATTACATCTCTGTACGTATTAGTCTTTTTTTCACAATCGGGCATCATGACATTTTCGCAATCAAACTTGTAAATAATTACATCAAGACCTCCTATATGGTCGCTGTCAGGATGTGTGCCTATAACATAATCAAGCTTTGCTACTCCTTTGTTTTCAAGATAAGCCTGAACTTTCGTACCACAGCTGTTATCCCCGGCATCAATAAGCATCGCATGTGCTCCACATTGTATAAGTATAGAATCCCCCTGTCCTACATCAATAAAATGCACTGTCATCTGTCCGTCAGGCATTACTTTATTTTCATTCTGATACCTGTCATATATGGCACCTGCCGCACTTACAGCTATCATAATGACAAGAAGTATCACCAGCTCAATTATTCTGTGTTTTAATGATGCTTTTTTTCTGTAATTTTTCCTGTAATTCCTACTCATTACCTGATTTTTCCTGTTTCATTTTTTCTTTGATTTCTCTTTTATGAACATACATCCTGTCATCAGCCATGGAATATATCTGGCGGGCATCAACATTTCCATTATTATCTCCTGCCTCTGTGCTGTCTGCATATCCACACGCAACACTATACTTAAATCTGCTTTCTTTATGATTATACTCGTCAATTACATGTTGAAGTTTTTTTCTGAAAGTCTTGTAGTCAATTCTGCCATCATCTGAACGGATTATCACAATAAATTCGTCCCCACCCATTCTTCCAACTACTGCTTCTTTTTCAAAAGTCTCTTTTAAAATACGTGCAAAACCGGATATTAAATCATCGCCATAAGTATGTCCCATATTATCATTAATTTTTTTAAGATTATTAAGGTCAAAACTGAATATTCCAAAATTTTCATTGTTAGATGACAGTTCTTCCATTACTTTCTCACAATAACGGCGGTTGGATATCTTCGTCAGATCATCCATATATGCCATTCTGTAAAGAACTTCCTGTTCCTTTGCCTCTTTCATATTATGTATTACATCTATACTGAAATTCATAATCATTACAATAACAAATATAAGCACTCCTACTGCTGACATGCTGAAGTCATAAAAAATCTGTACTCCGGTATATGTTTTTACCATATAACGTACTACGTCGACAAATATAAATGCACTTACTATGCAAAAACCTATAAAAAGGACTTTTCCTGAAGATTTACCTGATTTTAATACTCTTATCATAAGAACCATCATATAAATTACTTCAAGTACAATAAAAACATGAATAACTTCAAGAAGTGACGGCAGATGATATAAATTGGTAAATTGCAATGTAAATGATACAACTATAAATACTGACAAACCTCCAACAAATATTTTATAAAGATTTATCATAAATGTATCTTTTAATTCATATACATTATCTTTAAAATACATTGCAACAGACAACGCCCCTAAAACAAGATTAATATACTCAAGCGTTGTTGTAACAGGCAATGGTATATTAAAAAGCTGCGTAAGTCTGTAATTGCATGCCGTCCATGTACCAACTGTCACAGACAGGTCTCCTATCCAGAAAAGTCTAGACATTCCTGTTCTTTTTATCATCATTATTCCGGCAAGTGCCATTATAAGTGCACCAAATATAATCAATGAAACTGCAGATACATATGGAACACGGTTTTTAATCATCATCTGTTGGAAAACATCCGAATATTCCATAAGAACAGGTGCATCTATTGATGAAAATGTCGCGTCTTCAGTAGATGTAATAATAATTCTTATATTTTTTCCTGCATCTGTCTTCTTGACAGGAATATAATGCCAACCGCTTCCTACCAGCTTATTTTCTGCATATCTGTCTTCGCCGTATGTGTAAACAAGTTTTCCATTAACAGATACTTTTAATACTGATGATGTTGTAGGTATCTTTATAACAGGCGTGTCATACTTAAAGTTTTTAGGTATTGACGTATATAAAACAACTTTGTCACCTTTTCCCATTGTCTTTGGAAGCCTGAAGTTATTCAGATTGACATCATTATATGATTCACCATTATATATAACACTCCATCCGTCATCAAGAATTATATTTTTATCATTGTTAATCCCTGCATTAACACCAGTAATCACATACGATGCAGCAAGACAAAAAATTGCAGCCGCAATAGCAATTACTGCAAATATTTTTCCGCCAATTGTTTTTATAAGACTATTGTTCTTTTCCATTTCTTTTCACCATTTTTTTAATACAGCGTTTTACTGCTGCGGCTGACTTGGCAACCGGCATACGCACCGGTCTTAATAAAAGCCATACATACGAAATAAATCTATATATAATATTATTCACAGAAAATGTTCTGCCGTTTCTTTCAACAGCAATAAGCTTTCCGTGAATACATTCTTTTTCTAAAGGTCCCTCAATCTCACTCTGGTTGTCTCCAACCATATAGAATCCGTTTTTATCTATTCTGCATATTCTGTGTAATACAAGGATTCCTGTATTATCATGTCTTCTGTATAAAACAACATCACCTTTTTTGAGCTTATCAGGTTCAATATGGGTAATAATCGCATAATCCCTTCCGGGAACAAATAAGGGATACATACTGTATCCCTTAGGTTTGATTTTTATGTCATTTTCCTTTAATGTCCTGATTACAGCACTACGTTCATCAATCTGCTTATAATCCATATATTATATTCTTTCGCCTCTTAAACTAATCAACCTGTTCAGCTACCCCGTATGGACATCCCTTATAATCTGCTCTGTAAGCACTTCCTGAAGTCTGTGCACCATCTGTCTTTGAGCAAATCTGACATATATCAGCTCCGGCATTAGCAAACTCTCTTCCGTAAGGACAGACACCTGTCTTTACATCTCCGCTTGCCATGTATACGCTCTCAGCAACGTCTTCTGTTGACTCTACAACCGGTTTTTCATACTTCAACATAATAAAACTCCTCCATTCATAAATCAAAGCATTACTATTTTCCCATATTATAATGCTTATAAATCGCGGCTGTCAACCCTAAAGTCCGCATAGCCACTGACTTTAGGGTACTATTTTTTAAACAGTTTCATATCATATGCAACCCTGCTTCTTGCACCTGCACTTTTTAGTACACTGCGTATTGTTGTTTTCCTTACAGTCCTGTTATTTCTTACAAAAACTGCAAATGTTTTAACCCAGAGATAAGGCCACAACAGCTTATTATCTTTCTTATCGGGATTGTTAAGCTTCATCTGATGATGGAACTCTCTTACATAGTCTGCAAGCCTGCTGCCACGAAGCACAACCATTCTTTCATCTTTGGTACCGCCAAATTCCTGTGCCTCGATAATATCTTTAAGGAATATATCGATATTAACTTCTGTTTTTTCATCATGTATCATAAAAAAAACATTTTCTTTTTTCATTCCAAGATACTTTATACAGATTATATTCACAGCTTTGACAAAACCTGTTATTCCAATGCTGCTTATCATTGAATAAAATGTATTTTTCTGACTTTCATCATGTTCGCTATTCCAGAATACAACCCAGTCACACAAAAGTTTGAGTCCGAACCCTGCTCTCACAAAATGGTGCAGCATATGAATAGCAAGACTTAATGCTTCCCATGCCATCTCAGGACATACTATATTCATTCCATCAATATTTTTTAAAATATTATGAACTGACATTTCTTCAGTATACTGCTCAATCTTTTTATTCACATCGTCATCATCGAACTGTTCTGCCAGTGCCCTGTGAAGTTCTATTATTACGCCGGTCTCATTATGCATTTCAACATGATGCCATGCATGCTGTTCCCCCATTATAACCACGCCATGCAGTTCAAGCACACTTACAGCTTTATCAAACTGCAGCTTATCAGGAATGAGTATATCAATATCACCTGATTTTCTAAGACTCTTTACCGGATAATATGCAGCCGTTCCGGCACCTTTTAAAAGCACTGCCGTAATTCCGGCATCATTTAAAATGCTCATATACTCATTAGTCAGGTATGAAAGACGGCTGTTCTGGATAACAATTTTTTTTGCTTTTGCAACCGCCTTAATCTTAATATTATCAGGCACACAATCAATAAAATATAACTCATCTGCTATTAACGGCAGAACACCGTGGCCATCTGCCGTCTTGATAATCTTATTCCATTCATCTTCACTATATTCATTAAATTTCTGTATAGAATCTGAATCGAGTTTTCTACTTACATCTTCAATAATGCTTTTTACTTCAATAGCATCATTTTTTTCAGATACAGGCAGATTTAGGGCATTATTAAGCAATGTAAGAAGCCCATATTCCCAATTTTCAATCACATCACTCTGTCTGTTCATCTACGCACTCCATTTTTCCCGAATTTTCCTGCTCTTATAATACTAAAAAACTTTGCAAGAAGGAACCTGAAATTTTTGTTATTTATGTTAATAATCAAAAATATTCCGTTCATAACAACAGTTACTATTACAAGTCTCAACGCTATCTGCGGTATGCATCCGGCAATTCCTGATATTTTTTCAATTCTGACACATGCAAAATGAGCCACTGCCCATGCAAAAGCCGTCTGTACAAAGTACCATGCCATACACAGGTAATATCCTGTAACACACTCTTTAAAATGATACTTGTATATAACAAAAGGTTCTACCCACAAAGTTGTGAGCACCGTGCTTATCAGTGTTCCCATAAATATTCCAAAAACACCGAAATTATGCACAAGTATCAAAGATGCAATAAGATTAATTACTGCTTCTATGACTGCTTTATATCTGTCATACCAGAAAAGGCCCAGCGAATTATGGAAAATCTTGCCTGTTTTTGTTATTCCATATATATAAAAATTGATACACAGAATAAGTACAACGTTCGTTTCAAAAAGATATTTTGCACCAAAACTTAATTCGACAAAAGGATTTAAGAGTTCAAAAAGGCAGACTGCAGCATATGCAAACACCCAGTGGTTAAAAAATGCGGCTGCATTAAATATCTTTTTTACCCTCGATGAATCCTCTGTAACTCCAAGATTACCGACACTTGCCGTAATTCCGTCAATAGCATCGCTCATAACATGTCTTATCGAACCAATAAGAAGATAATAGTTGGAATACTTACCTACACTTGCAATCCCAACAAATCCTGAAATAAGCAAATTATCTGTATTATTGACGATTACATTACCGACCTGATGCATCATCATGGCTTTAACATTTTTTATAATATCTGATTTTGTCTGCGTATCAAGTTTTTGCACATCTTTGTCGTTCACATACGGAAACAGCTTATCTGTCTTTTTTGAAATGTAAATATTGGAAATTACTGTCGCCGCAATGTATACATAAAGATACAAAATAAAATTTTTTGTAAGAATAAGTATCGCAATCTGAAAAATATCCTGAATCACCCATGAAAATGTCTTTGCAACAACGCCGATATATTTCAGCTGATGAGCGTCAAGCAGTGTCTTTTTGTAAATAAGGAGATATGATGCCGCCGAATTTATAAGATAAAGAACATAAATATATGTAAGATTTTCTATATCCGGCTTATTCTTTATAAGCACACCCATAAAAGGTATTACAAGAAGTCCGGCAAACAGCACAAAGCAAGCAACTGCCCTGTAAAACCATTTATATATATTCATAATCGACTTTTGTTTTTCTATGTCATTTTCTGCAATCGGTTTATATAAAGCAAATGAAATAGCTGTCTCTATTCCCATTTCAGAAAGTGATAACACATTCAGAATATCAGTAAAAAGTCCGTTGACACCCACATAATTTTCCGACAGCATATGTGTAAATACTATACGGACAACATATCCCATAATAATTGCCATAAATCTCGATATGAGTCCTACTGTCGTATTGTAGGCAGAATATTGTGTACGGCTCTTTGTTTCCATTGAAAAATCCTCGTTTCTGTGCTCAGATTGAAAATAAATTTTCTTTTTAATTATAGCATTGATAGCACCTTAATGCTATAATATGAAACATGAAAACTTTTAGGACTAAAAAAAATCATCTTATCCGCATTATTGCGGTAATTTTTACTGTAGCTGCTGTTTTTTCGGCTATCATATGCTTTGCTCTTCACTTTTATAACAGCAATATTTCATACACATCATCCGGTTTCGCTCCTGCAAATGATATACTTAATAATCCTTATTGCGGCTGGTATGATATGTTTGGATATACGATAAGTGATGCTTGTGCCGATACTTTTGACAAACGCACACAGGACTATATACAAAAAAGCGGTTCAACAAGGCTTGTTCTTCTTGAAATCAATCTCAAAAATTTTAATAACACAGAATTATCTGACAACGCTCTCGCCCAGATTGACAGAATATTTACAATGTGGGGTGAAAGCCCGCATGCTGTTATTCTGCGTTTTTTATACGACTGGGATGGAAAGGCGATGCAGACAGAACCAGACAGCATTGAAACCGTCAAACTTCACATGAGACAGACTTCTGATATTGTAAACAGCCACAAAAATTCTATCTATATCATGCAGGGAATTTTTGTTGGTTCGTTTGCAGAAATGCACAGCTCACATTATATGGACACCAGCAGCATGACTGAACTTGCACTGCTCTTAGACAGTCTCATTGATGACGACATTTACCTTTCCGTAAGAACTCCTCAGCATTTACGCACTATATTTAAAACTGCTGACATTTCAAAGCTGAAATCGGACGGTCACAGAATAAGGATGGGACTTTTTAATGATGGCATGCTCGGTTCCTATATTGATGTTGGAACATATGGTCTTGAAAATCATCATTTTTCCGATGAGGAATATGATAAAAAAGGAAACCGCAGCCAGGAAATAGCATTTCAGGATGAACTGTGTCTTTTGGTTCCAAACGGCGGCGAAGTGGTTCTTGACAATAAATATAACGACATAGACAATGCTGCAAAAGACCTCGCATCAATGCATGTTTCGTATCTTAACAACGCACACGACCTTGCTGTAATTAATAAATGGAAAAAACAGACTTACACTGACCCCGATGGTGATTCTGTATACAATGGCATGTCCGCATACGATTATGTAACAACACGTCTTGGTTACAGATATTGTCTGCTGTCATCATCATTTGAGCACAAAAATAATGCTTTTGGCGGTTCACTTCAAATAACACTCAAAAATGAGGGATTTGCTCCGTCTTACAAAGATTTTGATGTCGAACTTTTTATAATAAAAGACGACAACTCCGCCGCTCCGACAGATTCTTACAGTGCTGCGGCGGACAACACGGACATCGTCTACAGCGAAAATCTGACAGAAAAATACCCAGCATCCACATGGACACCGGGTAAGGAAATAAATCTGGATATATCTGTTCCTCTGCTGCAGATTAAAAAAGCAGGCAATATAACAAAAGTTAATAACTACAGCATTTATCTAGTAGTACGCGATAAAATATCGGGCGAAATCATAAAATTCGCCAATGACGCTTCTTACAATGACTATGGATATTATATCGGTTCGTTAAAAATCTGAATCCGCTTATTATCGTTAAGCCTTTTTATAAAAAGTGTTCCACCATTTGTAACAGCTTTTTTATCAAATCTGACATTTACAGATTGTCCCGGTTCAAGCCCACGGATTACATCCGATGTGAAATCTTTGTCACCGCAGCTTATTACAAGACAGAAATTCTGCTTCAGTGACGCATAGCCGATATTTTTAATTGTAAAATTTATTTTACCTGTAAATGTTGTTTTTATACTTTCAATATTAATACAATATCCAAGACTGCGGTTTATTTTTTCATATATTCCGCAGTCTTTCCATTTATTTAAAACTTTATCGTCATACTGGCTGTTAAGATATGTAACATGAAGTTTTCTGAGATATTCCTGTACATTGGCACCATCGTTATATACATTGTCATTTACTGCTTCTCCACCACACAATACGCCATTTTTCAGACATTCGTCAACATATCTGTACTCTTCGTCTCTTTTATTACTGTCTGATGAAAACGTACCAAAATCCGTCTGTGATGCCATAAGTGCATCGTTAAAAAATCCTGTTATTTTCGCTGTATTGTCATCTAGTGCCGCATGCTGTGCCGGCGTTCTTACTGCAAGCGGAATTGCACCCTTTACCGCCTCATACATTGCTGCCATAAGGATTCTTACACTCATTATATCTGCATATCTCGATGTGTGCATCTCGCCCCAGCTTCCGATTAACGCTCCCTGCATTGTAAGAATATTGCTTTTAAATGTAAGAACTGCCTCTCCAATCTGTGATATATGCCGTTTTACGAGATTTATCGAATCAGGCTCATTTTCAAGACCTTTTCCATCCTCGTCATATACAAAACGAAGTATTACTTCCCTGTCATATTTTTTAAAAAATTCAAGAATATCATTAATCTGCCCGATTGCTTTTTCGTCAAGTTCCCTGTCCTTGAAATCACCTATGCAGATTCTTGCAAGAACTATTCCCTCATTCTTTTTCAGGCTCCATTTCAGCTCTTCAAAATCGTAATCCTTTTTCAGTCTGAACGGAAATATATTATACCAGCCTCTTGATGGGTTATATTCCGTGCAAAGAAGCGACAGTCCATACTTTTCCAGTTTTTTATTGTTCATGTTTCTTCTGTCTTTCCATACGTCTCTTTTCTTTGTGCTGACGCACCACCACAGCAATGAGACTTAATGTCATGTGACACATATACCATATAGGTTTAAGTCCCGAATGCATGCTTTTTCCAAATTCCCTGCTGTGCATTACAGCCGGAATCTCCACCACATTATAGCCTTTAAGTATCATTCCTGTAATCATATTGGCATCGGGATAACGCTCGTCAAAATTACCATATTTTGAATAATAAAGTACCGCACGCCAGCTAAGTCCCTGAAGCCCCGTTGTAGGGTCCATAATAGTTCTTCCTGTTGACATCTTAATAAATGTACGGAATATTGAATATGCCAGCTCTTTTAAAAACGATGTCTTATAAGGCGAACTATCCTTTAAATAACGGGAGCCAAGCACAATGTCAGGATACGAATCGTTATACTTAGTCTTTAAAGCCTTATATATATTAAGTATATTACATACATCATGTTGTCCGTCTGCGTCCATCTGAATTACATACTTGTAATTTCGTCTTATCGCATATTTATATCCAAGCTGCAACGCACTGCCGTATCCAAGATTAAATATATGTGTTACAACAGCATGATTACGCTGCTTTACAATCCAGTTTGTATTATCTGAAGAGGCATCATTCATTACAAGAATATCAGCTATTTCTGTAATTTCAGGCTCTTCAAGCTTATCAAGCACTTTATTAATATTTTTTTCTTCATTATAGGCAGGAATAATAATTAATACCTCTTTCACGCCATTCACCTCATCATCCCGTATATATTTTGAAGTTCTTCCAGATGATTTATCTGTTTTTCTGCCGATGCCATTCTGAATTTTGTGGCAAGTGCAGGATTTGTAATTAATTTTTCTATTCCATCGGCAATTCCTGCCGGTGTGAATCCGCAAAGAATTCCGTCAACACCATCGTTAATCTGCTCTCTGTTGCCGCTGCAGTCTGAAGCTATAATTGCACAGCCAAGAACCTGTGCCTCCTGGATTGCAATGCTTTTGCCTTCAAAACGTGTAGCATGTACGTATATGTCTGCTGCCTTGTAATATGGATAAGGATTGTCAACGGCTCCCAGAAGATGAAAACGGCTGTCAATGCCTTCTTTTACCGCAAGAGCTGCAAGCGTCTGATATTCAGGGCCGTCACCAAGTATATACCAGTTCACATCAAATCCATGGTTTACAAGCTCTTTCAAAGCATATACCGCAACATCATACCCCTTTTGATATGTAAGCCTTCCGACAGTAAGCAGACGAATACCTTTGTCTGACATTTTATATTTCATTTTCTCTGATGATTTACTTATAATCTTTTCTTCATCTATTATATTATGAAACACTTTTGTCTTTTCTTCAAGTTCGGGATATACTGAAATAAAACATTCTTTTACTTCATCAGACACAGTAAATATGCGGTCGAAATCATCATAACAATTTTTATCTGTCTTTCTTGTATAACCGGCCTTACTGTAATCAATATGTATAAATCCAACTTTTTTCTTTGCTTTTACATGGTCATGAACATAATATGCCGATGCTCCCTCTATATATGCAACAGCTAAGTCGAATTCTTCACCAGTTACATCACTTCCATCTGATATTACACGCCAAAGAAGCTTATCAGGCTGTATTCTATGCTTTTTTATCATCGAAAACAGAACTGATATAACGTAAAATATATTTTTAAAAATCGAACCATGTGCAAAAATTTTTTTTAAAATAAGTCTGTTGAGATTTTTTTTACCCTGTGATGACAAAACTGACTTATCGCAGAAATTTTTATTAATCACATGCACATACGGTGGAATATCTTTTATAAGCTCACCCTGTGCAAGCATTACATAAAGTGATATTTCATACTGTGATTCATCAAGCTTATTCATAAGTGCCGTCATCGCCATCTCTGCACCGGCTCTTCCAAGCGTGTTTATTACAAATAAGATTTTCTTTTTCATAGTTCACTTTTATCTTTTCCGGTAATAGATGTTAATTCTTTAAGAATTCTCTCATTCTCCTGATTCAATAAAGAAACATGCATTGCCAGCTCCTGATTTTTTCTTCTCAAAACCGAAATTTCTTTTGTTATATAAAACATAATACATACAAATACTATAATTATAACAAATGGTGCAATGTATATCACATCATTGAATCTTTTACTCCAGCCTGATAATACAGGCACCGCACCTGACAAAATCATTGCAATTGCAAGTATTCCCCACAGAAATGTGGCTTTTTCCCGAAGTTTTCCCCTTACATAATTGGAAAATGTAACTGATAAAAGAAATACTCCCAATATGATAATTCCTATACGCAATATAACTGTTCCCATTATTTACTCTCCTCGACCGTCTCTGATTTTGTATATACTTTACCTGCAGGTCTTTTTCCATGTGACATCTTCAATATGCTTCCGTTGCAGAAAATATGAATATGAAGGTGTGATTCAAGCCACGAAAGCCTGAAATACGCATATGTCCAGCCTGTAAATGCTCCCGCTACAAGCCCGGTTCCATACCACAATGTATCAAAATGCCTGCTTATAAGGCTTCCAACCAATGTAATTATACAGAATATAAGTCCTGTATACACGGCACCGTCAAGGTCATTAAAAAAATACAAAAACAGAAATGCCGCATACATAAGATATAATATAAAATATCCTGCACAAAGGCATGGGTAAAGCTGTATTACTGTTCCGGAATAGCCCATCCTTCCAAGTACAACGAGGCATATAAGAAATACTGCTGTGGAGATTATAAACTGTATTCTTGCAAGGTCCATTATCTCATCTGCCAGCAGACGGAACATTCTCGATTTTGTCTTTCGTATGTCAGATAAACGTCCACCGATTACGGCCTCAGAATACTGTTTATATCGTGCATTAAAGTGCATTTCCATAAGTGCAATAAATATGACGCTCGCGGACATATTTGTAAACATCGCAATACATGCCGCAAAATCATAAGCCTGTGCATAAACGAATGATTTTACAATAACCGTTCTTAAATCTGTCGTCCAGAATACAAAATTGTGTATAAAAAGTCCGACTGTGTAAAGTGTATTTGCATATATAAGCTTTCTGAACCTCACTATATATTGTAACACATCTTTATAATTCTTACTGTTCTGTGTAAAATACTGCCTCAAAAGTGCATATCCAAGCGATGCAATTATAATAAATCCTATCGTCATTGCAAGAAGCATGGAATACGTTATTTCCATATTGAATTTGTTTACAAATATATATGAAATACCTAATGTTATTGCCATTCCTATAAAATAGAAAAGTGATATTTTTCCGTAATCTTTACACAGTGACAGATAAAGCATTGTGTAAAATACAAGCGAAAGTGCTATAAAACAGCACACTGATGTCACTACATAGACAATATCCACCCCTCCAACAATATATTCATGAATTGCAAACGGAACAACCATAATTGCATCTATCGCCATACTAATCCACAAACCAAGATGAAATGCCGCCATTATATCAGAATATGTCTCATTAAAGATTACATCTGAAACATATCTTGAAAGCACGGCATTGAGCGGAGCAGATGCAAGAAGTGCAAATACAAATATATAAAGAATTGTAGCCTGAAAAAGCTGCATGCTGCCATATGCCGCATCTGAATAACCAAGAATCTTCTGCATAGCAAGGATATCAGCTATAACAAGCAGCATAGGTGCTATTGTCGTTACAACACTGTAACCCGAACCTGCAAGATAGCCTGTAACTGTACCTTTATCAAAGAATTTATTTAATTTGATTCCTATTCCTGCCATTCTCTCACCTCCTGATATTTACATCCATTTTAATCCGTCATACTCTCTGATAACTCAGTATATATGCCATCATATGTATTTTTCATATCAACAATTGTATAGCGTCTTATAAGGCGTTTATATCCATTTTCACCATATTCCTTACATGTCTCTGGATTATTAGCAAGAAATAATATTGCCTCCTTGATTTCCTCAACATTCATAATGTGTGTTACTATTCCTGATGGACCGTATGGGTCATCTTCGCCATATATAAGTCCCCGGCAGTTACCAACATCTGTTGCTATTGCCGGCTTATGTGCTGCATAGCCCTCAAGAATTGTAAGCGGCTGGCCTTCACTGATACTTGTTAGGATTGTAAAATCCATCTTTCCTATATATTCCGATGTATTGATTCTTCCTGTAAATATTACATCTTTTATCTGCATATCTTCAACAAGGTCAAAACATTCTTTTGCATAATCTTCATCCTCATCTGTAGGTCCCATAATCCACAATTTCAGCTTTGGATTATTATTTTTTGCATAACCAAATGCCATTATCATAGTCTTTACATCTTTAATCGGCGTAACTCGAAGCACTGCACCGACATTGATATATTCATCATCCGGTTCTTTCATCGGAATATCTTTAAACCTTTCCTGGTCTATTCCGTTTGGAGTAATCATAATTTTTTCCTCAGGGCAGCCAAGTTCTATCTGAAGTCTTCTCGCTGTACCATAAAGCGATGTAACCCGGTCAGCCTTATCATATGCAAACAGAGACATTTTCTTAAACTGGTCTATCCATAAATCCTTGTATATTCCAGCTATCCATGATGCCTTGATAACTTCTTCCTCACGCTCTCTTGTATATATTCCGTGTTCTGAAACAATAAGTCTGCTTCCGGGGTAAAGTATTTTTGCCATTGAGCCAAGAACACCTGAGTATCCTGTAGCAACACAATGAAAAATATCTGCCTTAGGAATATCTGAATGCATTGCAAGAAAAAGAGGGAGATACATTGAACGCATAGTCCATAAAAAATCCGAAAATATGATTTCGCCATGTTTTAACTCATAACTTTTTACAACAGCATCGAGAAAGTCAGGTCCCATAAGAAGTGCATCAAGCGAAAGCTTTGGATTCTGTAAAAGTCCCGTAAGCGTCTCCCAGTCTGTGTCAGTACCGATAAGGAGTGAATTTAGTGCCTCTTTATTTTTTGCTGATAATCTGGCATTTTTATAATTTTTTCTTGTCCTGTTTACCCATTCGGTATCATTTAAGTATACCTCATGTACCTCTGTCAGATTATCCGGAAGATTATATTTGAATTTGCCACTAACACTCCTGTCAGAAATAACTGCAAGCATTATAAATTCATGCTGTGGAAATGACCTTATTAAATTGTTTATCCAGCTTGAAACACCACCTACCACATAAGGATAGCAGCCTTCAGCAACAATACATATTCTCATCCTTACCCTCCTGCTTTGCACACTATTCTGTCTTAATTGTCATTTCAACATGCTTAGACTGTGCTGTAATAAGATATACACCCTTTTCAACTTTCGTACACACAGCTCCCGATACATTTTCAACTTCCCCTGTACGCAGCCTTACAATAAAACGTGCCGTTTCCTGAGCACCTGTTATATCAAGACTTACATATGAGCTGTTTTGTTTATATGAATAATCTGCCGCCATAAATTCACGTATACGTTTATCTGCCTGTGAAATACTGCATTTAGTAAACATCTTTGAATTTTTCATATATGAAATAAGTGCCGTGGACTTTGACTTTATCTCTTCATTCCACAACTCTTTTTCATCATCCGGATTACATACACCTGTCATGTTAAATTCTATATTGGTATACGCAAGTGCCGTCTGAAAACATCTCTGTCTGAAATCATCTGAATATGTATACTTATCACTTGTCACAGGACACTCAACATTAATCACATTATCATTTACATACGAAAATAATTTTGTACCGCCATAATCCTGTGAATCAGTAACTATCGTATTTACATCATCTATAAGGCTGTTTTTCGATGATAATACATTTTCAAGCTCATCTTTCCTTGCAATTATGGATGTAAATTTATAATTTGATAAATAATTTGAAAAAATGCCGGCATCTGCTGTCAGTTTTTCATCAATGGATGATGCATCATCTCTTGTAGTTGTAAGTCCCGCCTCCGAACTTATCTCCGAGAAAAGCCTGAAAAAATAGTCCATTTCACGTACAGAAACAAGATTGTTGTCCGAATAATTAATCTGTGGTGCCGCCATAAATGTAAACCTCGCACCTGTTGACTCTGCCAGATTAGATATATCAGGCCATATTACATTTTCAAGAAGCGAACTTGTATTTCTGAGATAATATTTCTCTACGGCATCATCATTTTCAAATGAAAACATCGGAAAATTATTTACTATTACCGACTGTGAATCAACTACCGGATATATATCTAAATCCTTTGATTCTGACATTATTGCAGTAAGGATTCCTATCCCCGATATATCTTTTATATAGTCTCCGTTAATACAGAATACATATGCATGATCATGGCTCTTTCGCCAGATAACCGCAGGCTGGTCTTCATTATCAATCTTACTTCCATCCTCTGATTCAACCACAGCAGACATGTATGTCTTTGTCGCATTGCTTGTGTTATACCATGGAATTGTAAGATTCATATTCTGGAACTTTCCGTCAGGATCATTCTCTTTTGTATACCATGCCTCACCTCCAAATAAAAAGCCACTGTAAAGCTTTAATCCGGAAGCATTGACAGATTCACTGTGTGGACTTATTCCACACAACTGCTCAAAACGCTGGTTTTCACTGATTTCAGAATAAGATGGAAGTGTACAGAATACAAGATTAATTCCATAATCAGTCAGAAGCGAAAATGTATCTATGTCCCTGTCAATGTTTACATAATCTGAATCTATAAGAATGGCATCGGGATATTTCTCATTATATCTGTGATATTGTGAGACTGTTTTGTATACAAGGAGATTCCGCTTAGTATAACTACACCACTCATATACAGTATTTCCTGTCTTTGTATTAATATCTCCAATGTATACAATATATCCGCTGATGCTTTTAACAACCTTATCTTCATCTGTCAAAACTGTAAACACATTATTTTTGTTCAAATCATTTTTTTCTGAAACAGCATATTTATTTTCGTCAAAATTATTGTACTTTTTTCTTATAATGCCTGAAAACTGGAACATAAAAAGAACCAGCATCATCAATGCACTGACTGTAAAATATACTCTTTTGGACAACATCCTGTTTTTCATGCCTTATTCTCTCCACCTAATTTCTATACTCATAATCAATGTTAAGGTTATAAAGATTTGATGTATTCTGTACTAATTTGTAACAGATAAAATCATCATCCTCATAATATACGCTCACATCCTCAGGGAACAATTTCTGAAGTTCCTGTGCCCAATAATACATCTTGGACATTACAACCCAGCGGTATCTTCCCGTATAAGAAACAATTCCGCCATATTGTGGGAGTGGTGTTGCCGCCCCTTCCCTTGAAACCTTCTGTCCACTCTTATCATATGCCACAGAATAGTTTAAAGGTGTTTTTTCAACATATATATATAAATATTTTGTTGGAATCGTAATACGTTTATCAGGATTTTTTTTCATATCTTTTAACAAATCCAGAATCTCATAATGATAACCATGTTTATCCATCATTCTCAGTTCATCATTAGCTGAAAGTATCGTCCATGTTCTGTCTTCATTTTCTTTTATAATATTACTAAGACACTCTACAGCACCATTTGACTCAAGCATGCCGATTTGGGAATATACAATAGGTTCACGAAATCCATACACATCAACCGCTCTTATTGCAGCCACAACGCATATAGCAAGGGATATTGTATTATACAATGTTTTCAAATTTATAAATCTTGAAATTATATATGGCACGATATCAAAGTCAAGTGCAACAAGAACAGCCAGCGAATATGTCATATATATTCTTGTTCTGTTCTGGTCCATAAGCTTTGGCAGCCCAAATACGCCTGCAATAAACATCATATGTATAAATATTATTGAAAATGCGACTGTAATTATTCTTCCGCCATAATCATAATCCCTGCTTATTCCAAAGATTATGCCAAGTATTATAAGAACTGCACAGCTTATAAATACAAATCCGAGATAAAAGTCTCCTCCATGCGGAAACACTGCAGCTTCTATATCATTTTTAAGATTTCTGTACGCCCTGCCAAAAAGGTCTGCAAATTTATAATATACCACGCCGGTCTTTTGCTTTAATTTGTCGGCAAAAGACAGTTTTTTAACAGACTGTGTGCCATTCTGTCCATCCTCATCATTATATGCATCATCACCCTGTACCTCCCCCTGCTGTCCAAATGCAGCATCTGATGACTGTCCGCCTGATGATGTACCTGAAGAATTCTGCCCTGATGTATCTATATTGATACCTGTCGCCGTCTTATTACCGGAAATTACACTGAGTCCCCATCCGATTGAACCCTGCATCGGTTTTCCCATTATAACAGCCGTTGCAAGCGGAAGAACTCCAAGTATTACTCCAAGCGTAAATGCTGCGATAATTCTTGCCATAAATCTTGGCTGGACAATCCTTATAACAAATCCAAATACTATTCCTATACAGAATATTCCGGCAATCATTGTTCCGTAAAAATGTACAGCAATTGTGAGTGAAAAACTTACTGCCGCATATATAAGATTTTCTGCTGCAAGTTCACCCTCAACTATGAGTGCAGTTTCCTTTATCTTAATTTTTGGGGGACATATTTTCTGATGCTTAAAAAATTCAAATATAAAATATACTGTAGGAAGTATAAATATCATTCCGTATTCCTGCGGAAGATTGTTTGTATATCTGATAATACAGTCTTTATTTAACAGATTGACCGCCGCAAATATGAATACTGCCGCATATGCTGAATATGCTCCTCTGCACACTCCCTTGCAGAAAGCAAATAATGCAAGATGAATATATAATGCACTTGTCACTGTAAATAATCTTAATAATACATATGTATCTATTCCGAATACAGCATGCATGTAATATATAATACAATGAAAGCCATGCGGATAAACACCGGCAACAAACACGTTATTATCAGACATTGCATTTATCCAATAATTGTGAACCGGCGTATCGGAAGCCGTATATCCATAATTTATAATGCCATTTGAACCATATATCACACATACAACCGCACAAAGGCATAAAGTAAGGAATGTCTCCCATCCGTAGCATTTTAAATAATTTTTTATCTTTATAATAAGTTTTTTTAATGCTGATTTTATGTTATTGCCGCACTTTGAAAAAAACGTACGTCTTCCCATTGTATTTCTCGCTAATCTGCTCATTATATCAACAATTTTTATAAGAATTTGTCTTGATTTTGTTCGGTTTCTCAAAATCATATAGACAAATGCCGCCACAAATGTTGCACAAAAAAGTGTAAAACGATTTGAAATATGAAGAAATTGCAGAATAAAAACAACATTTATAATATAAAAATTACCGGCAACAACGCATATCAGAAATTTTTCACATAAACGCCTCTTTGCTATTCTTTTGTGCATAACAACAGCCGGCATGAATACTGTCATTAAAGAATATAAAATCAGTATCCATATTGACTGTACTACGTTTGTCACAGACATATCAGTTTCTCCATTCCGGTATTAATCTAATTGCATATCATCCAAACATTCTGAATATTTCAAGTGTATCATTATCTATAGGTATATCGGTATTTTTCAGCTCATCTATTGTTTTTATAAAATCTGTGCCATCATCGCAATAATAATAATATCTAAGATAACACTTGTATGGCGTAAGAAGTCCTTGAAGATTTTTATCTGCCAATTCACACCACTCTTTTGCACTCCCTTTATTATCATTTTCAATCATGCATCGCACAATCCACTCATAATATTGTGGCTTTATATCATCCTTATAATCTGCGAGCATAATTTTCATAATCTCATCTATCATACCGGTATACTGCCTTTTTTCTGTAGGCAGAAACACATCCTGACAAATCATTCCATATGTTTTTTCAATGAACTCGCAGAGCTGCGATGGCTCAGCTTTCTCACCTTTTTTTACATTCTTGTAAAGTTTGAGGACATTACTTCTGAAATCACCAAGTTCATCTCTTAAAGCTGTCGCCGCATAATGCGATGTTTCTGTGTCTTCGCTGTTAAGTGCATAAGAAATTGAACCGAGCGACTGACTTGTATCTTTTCTTAAAATATTCATCATAAGTTCACGCTGGCTCTTATAATTACTTATTGCCACAGCTTCCTGAATTGAAACAATATTCCGCTCCTGTTCCATATTGCTCTTATCTACCTGACGAATTCTTTCTTTACTGAAAATTACATCTTCAAGATTAACTTCTCCATGAAAAAATATAACTTTTAAAAGCCTTGCCAGAAGAACAACCACTGAGATTGTAACCGGAATTGCCAGTATTATAAGTGTCACAGACAAAATCTTATCAATCTCCATATGCTCCTCCGTCAACATCACCATCTATCATCTCATACGAATATCCTGCATCCTTTATTCTTCCTGTAACAAAACCTGCATCAGCATTATTTGTATTTGCAAGAAGCACATAAAGATAACCATCATCAAGACTTCCAAGATAATCCGAATTACGGAAATTTTTCTGCAAATCAATACTTGCTTCTTTAACATCCTTTGTGCCCGGATTAATTTTTATAATTGAACAATCTGCAAGCCCTCTTTTTCTTGCATTGATAAAAGCATCCAGAAGTGCCTTAAATGCCTGCGTTTCAAGAAGTTTTGTTCCCTCAACATATCTTTCATTTTCAATCATTTCTATATATCTGTTAGCTTTAAGAACTGCATTCTGAATCATGTAACTTACAACACGCAGCCTGTTTGACTGTGCAAGATTCATCTGCTCCCACGAAATGTCCCACAGCATTATAATAGAACTTATGCTTTCCTCTGCCATAATTGCTGCTGCCATAAGCGGATAATCTTTTTCAAGTTTTCTGTTAATATACACATCTCCCCGCTTTAATGTTTCATACATTTCAGTATATTTTGTATATTCAATTGAATTACCCAGTTTCTTGGCATTATGTGATGTAAATGCCATAAGTCTTGCAAAATTTCTGTTGGATACGTTATATATTGCAACCTCTTTACAATCCATAAGTTTTGAAACAACTTCTGCAGCATGGAAAAATACTTCCTCCGGCTCATCTTTATCAAGTGTTGATGTTATTTCAAATATCTTTCCAAGACTATCACTCTGGTTAATAACCTGTGTCTCAAGTTCATCTTTTAACTTTGCATTGATTATGTTAATATCCTCAATGTCTTTAAGACGACTGTCAAGATATCCAACTTCATCTTCTTTATCAGCTTTAAGCGAATTGAGCTGGTCACGCAGATATCCTACACTAAGTCCCAATATAACAAGCTGTGCAATCCATACATACGTATTATAATCAAGCATGATTTCAAATCCGGTTCTTGAATACATCTGTCTGAAAAAGTAGCCGCATACCGCCAGTATAGATGAAAATAATGCCTGCTGCTGACCATAAACCATGGCAAATATAAGAACATATATAAGATAACAGTCAAGTCTTGCAAAATATGTGCTTCCGGTCGTTCTGTTGTTAATCATAAAGAAAGGAATGAAAATTACCATATTTTCAATAAAAGGAATCAGTGCAACCAGCATTCCTTTAAAATATTGTGCTATTCTTTTTGAAAATTTTTCAGTAACTGTACTTCCCGATGCAAATACAGATCTATTATTCTTTATATTTTTTATAATCTGCTGTGCACATGATTTTGCATCTTTAAATATTTTTACTTCAATTTCTTCTGATATGTCATGTATATCATCATTAATACTTATATCAGATATATTTTCTTTTATCAAAACCTGTGTATCAAATGAAGTATTAATAAGTTCAGCAAGTTCATTCTGTGTAATCGAACTGTCTGAATGAATTCTGTATAAACCATACTTCAACAAATCCTTATTAACAAGCTTATACAAGGCTTCGACCACATCTGTAATATAAATAGGCGAATATTTTTCTGATTCTTTCGTTATACTGTTTTCTCTCAATAGTTCACTGCACATACGTGTACATGTATCTACAGCTTCTTCAGGCTTTTTCGTTTCAAATGAAAGTTCTTCTATTCTCAATGCTATTACATCCGAGCCTGTTGTCTTACGGTAATTACTGCATATATCTTCACCATTCTTCAATGCACTTGCCTTATACACTCTGGCATAAGTACGTATTGCTCCAGATTCAAGCGGTCTTTGTGAATGTAATATCTCTTTATATGTACTTTCATCAAAGCTATTAACCTCATTTGATGATAAAAATATAAAGCGGCCATGATTCAAAAATGAAAAAGCATTCAGGCAGTTATACAATCCGGCACCGAACTTCACCATCTCACTATAGCCACTGCTCCATTCAAAATTAGAGTCAAATGCTCCTGTAAATATTGTTACATCAGGATTTACACTCTCAAACACTTCTTTTATGCAATTATTATCATACGAAAAATCATACTGTTCATATACTTTTTTGTACCTGTTCTCAGAATTTTTCCCACCCGTCAGTGCATATATTCTTGCACCTTCTTTACCAAACTTACGGATTATCGCTGATGTAACAGTTCCAAATGCTCCAACTATCAATACTCTCATAATTCCATACCAGCCTGTTAAATATATTTAATTCCATATTTTCTTAAACTATCCGTAAATAAAGAAACATCTGCTTTCGCCTCTTCTATTGTTATCCCATAAAAGTCTGATAACCTCTGTGCAGTCTCATTTAATGAATTACATTCACTCAGATATTTCCATATCACTGCCCCGGTTTCATTAATAATTATTGGTGTCATATACTGTTCATCTGATGAATCACATGACATAATCCAATAATTCCCGGCAGCGTAAAACATTTTGTATTTTGCTTCTCCCATAAATATAACAATACCCCTTTAGCTATATTAATCCCCTATAGCAGATTTTATTACATAATTTCCAAATATTTCTAATTATTTTATTATATTACAAAACACCGCCACAATCAACAGTTTAACTGACTGTTGACCATGACGGTGTCTATATATAATATCTGTGTTTACACTATAACCTGACAAATCTCGTAATTAACAAGCCTCTTCAAACTGTGAATTGTAAAGGTCAGCGTAAAATCCACCTTTCTTCAGCAATTCTTCGTGATTTCCATGCTCGACAATATCGCCGTCTTTCATAACAAGAATCAAATCCGCATCTTTTATCGTTGAAAGTCTGTGTGCAATAACAAAACTTGTTCTGCCTTTCATAAGGTTGTCCATAGCTTTCTGTATCTGCTGTTCAGTTCTTGTATCTACTGAAGATGTAGCTTCATCAAGAATAAGTATCGGATTGTCAGCAAGAATTGCTCTTGCAATTGTAAGAAGCTGTTTCTGTCCCTGTGATACATTGCTTGCATCCTCGTTAAGCTCCATGTTATAACCACCCGGAAGTGTTTCTATGAAATGATTTGCATGAGCGGCTTTCGCTGCTTCAATAACTTCCTCATCTGTTGCATCAAGACGTCCATAACGTATATTTTCCATAATAGTATCTTTATAAAGCCATGTATCCTGAAGTACCATTCCGAATGCTTCTCTTAAATCTCTTCTATTGAAATCTTTTACATTATGACCGTCCACAAGAATTTCACCTGAGCCAACGTCATAGAATCTCATAAGAAGCTTAACTATAGTTGTCTTTCCGGCTCCCGTAGGGCCTACAATCGCAATCTTTTGTCCCGGTTTTACCTTTGCAGAAAAGTCATTGATAATTGTCTGATCCTCCCTGTATCCGAAATGCACATGTCTGAACTCTACTTCGCCCCTTATTGTATCTAACTTTACAGGATTAGCTGCAAACTGGTCTTCCTCTTCTTCTCCTAAGAATTCAAATACTCTCTCTGAAGCGGCTGCCATTGACTGTACCTGATTGATAACCTGTGCAATCTGTGTTATAGGCTGCGAAAAATTCTTAACATACTGGATAAATGCCTGAATATCACCGATTGTTATAGTTCCCTTTATGGCAAGAAATCCACCACTCAATGCTACACCTGCATATCCAAGGTTGCCGACAAATGCCATGATGGGCTGCATCATTCCTGAGAAGAACTGTGATTTCCAGGCTGATTTGTACAACACGTTGTTAGTCTCATCAAACTGCTTTACCATGTCTTTTTCTTTATTAAATGACTTAACAACAAGATGTCCGCCATATGTTTCTTCTACCTGACCATTGATATGTCCAAGATACTCCTGCTGTGTCTTAAAATACTTCTGTGAACGTTTGACAACGAATGATATAAGTCCTGCTGATACAGGAAGTATAATTACAGCAATAATTGTCATAAGAGGTGAAATACTCATCATCATTATGAATACACCTACAAGTGTGGCAACCGATGTAATTATGGTTGTTATACTCTGGTTAAGTCCCTGTCCGAGCGTATCTACATCGTTTGTTATTCTCGAAAGAACCTCACCGTATGTTCTGCTCTCGAAATACTTCATAGGCATACGATTGATTTTCTCAGATATTTCCTTACGAAGTCTATAGCATACTTTCTGTGTGATTCCCGTCATAATCCAGCCCTGACAAAAACTGAAAATGACACTTACAAGATAAAGACAAAGCACAATTATAAGAATTTTTCCAATATAGTTAAAATCCATTCCGCCCGTACCTGCTATTTTACGCATAAGTCCCTCAGAAAGTGCTGTTGTGGCCTTACCGAGAATCTTAGGGCCTATTACATTAAATACTGTTGCAACTGCAGCAAATAACATTACCGCAAATATTCCTATCTTATATCTTCCAATATATGACATAAGTTTTGAAATTGAACCCTTAAAGTCTTTTGCCTTTTCAGGTGCCATTCTCATGCCTCTAGGTCCGCCCATTCTGCCTCGTCTCGGAGGCGTCTTGAAATCTTTATTATCTTCCATGATCATGCCTCCTCTCCAAGCTCTTTTGCTGACATCTGTGAACGTGCTATCTGCTGATATACATCACATGAATTCATAAGTTCTCCATGTGTACCTTTACCTACAATTCTGCCTTCATCCATTACAAGAATCTGGTCAGCATGAAGTATTGTGCTGATTCGCTGTGCAACTATAATAACAGTGCTGTCCTTAACTTTTGATGATAAGGCTTTTCTTAATGCTGCATCTGTCTTTAAATCAAGTGCAGAAAAACTGTCATCAAAGATATATATCTTAGGGTTCTTTGCAATGGCTCTCGCAATAGAGAGTCTTTGCTTCTGTCCACCTGACACGTTAGTACCACCTTGTGCGATAGGACTGTCATATTTTGCACTCTTGCTGTCTATAAATTCTGTTGCCTGAGCTATTGAAGCAGCCTCCTCAATCTGTGCATCAGTTGCATCATCTTTACCATATCTTAAATTTGATGCTATAGTACCTGAGAAAAGTACACCCTTCTGAGGCACGTAACCTATTTCGCTTCTTAACTCTTCCATTGTTATATTCTTAACATCATGTCCATCCACCAGGACACTTCCCTGTGTTGCATCATACAGACGCGGTATAAGATTGATAAGTGTTGACTTGCCACATCCTGTACTTCCGACAATAGCTGTTGTCTCTCCCGGTTTTGCAACAAAATCAATATCAGAAAGGACATCTGCATCAGCGTTAGGATATCTGAATGAAACATGGTTAAAGCTTACAACACCTTTGTGTTCTTCAAGTCTTTCAGGATTTTCAGGGTCTCTTATAGATGATTTTTCATTTAATACTTCATCTATTCTGTTAGCTGAAACCGCAGCTCTCGGAAGCATAATTGACATCATTGTAAGCATCAGGAAAGACATTACAATCTGCATTGCATATGTGATAAATGCTGTCATGGCACCTACCTGCATGCTTCCGCTATCAATCTTGTGTGCAGCTACCCATATGATAAGTACATTAATTCCGTACATGATAAATGTCATAAGAGGCATCATAAATGTCATTACACGGTTTGTAAAAAGCATTGTCTTAGTGAGTGCCTTATTGGCATCATCAAAACGCTCCTCTTCTTTCTTTTCACGTCCGAATGCACGTATTACGGAAAGACCTGTAAGAATTTCTCTTGATACGAGATTGACATTATCAACAAGCTTCTGCATAAGTTTGAATTTAGGCATTGCAACTACCATAAGTACCATTACAATTCCGATTATTATAAGCACCGCAAGTGCTATAATCCATTCCATGCCTGCACCTGTCTGCATCACCTTAAAAATACCGCCTACACCGAGTATAGGTGCATATAAAACCATACGAAGCATAAGAACAGTCACAAGCTGTACCTGCTGTATATCATTAGTTGTTCGTGTTATAAGAGATGCTGTCGAGAATTTATCCATCTCTGCATTTGAAAAATTCATTACATTCTTGTATACACTGCCACGCAAATCACGTCCGATTCCGGCTGCTACTCTTGAAGCTACAAGTCCAACAAGAACTGTAGTAAGTGCAACAAGAAGTGCCATCGCTATCATCTTGGCTCCTGAAATCCACAGATACTTTGTCTGTAATGCATCCATATCAATTCCAGCATTAGTATCCTGCTTTACTGCATATGCGATTCCCATTGACTTTACAAGTGTAGAGCCCATCGTATCAACTGTTTCTTCAGATTTTTCCCTGATTTGTGAAACCATTTCATCGCTTAACATTCCTGCCTGTGACATAGCAAGAAGCTTTTGTTTTTCTTCATCTGTCATCTGATTATTAATTATAAGCGGTAAAACAAGTTCATCATCATAAGATGACAGTTTCTTTTCGCTCTTTACATTGCATCTGTAAATACCATTATCATTGTCATAACTTTCCTGCCAGATTGTCTTTTCACTGTCTGTCATAAAAAGCTGTGCCAGATTATATTCATCCTCTGTTACAGCCTCAGGCATAACATGTCCGACACCTTTATTCTGGATTCCTACATCAATAATATCCGATGTGTACTGTGGAAGTGACAAATCACAAAACGCCTGCAGTACAAGAAGTACCAGTATCATAATTACAGACTTCCAGTATGGTACAAGATTTTTAAATATTCTGCCCATAGTCTCTCTCCTTTTCCAATTGCATTTCTAGATATTACCACTATGGGGTACAAATATAAAGAAAATTAATATGAGTTTTTCTTAAAAAAATATAAAAATAATTATCTCCAAATGACATTTTGTGCATCAGCACATTTTTTTCTTAATGATGAAAGATTATCAAGAGCCGCATTTAACGTATTGTCTTTCTTTGCGAAATGAAATCTTACAAGTGAATGGCTATCTTCCCTGAAAAAGCTAGAACCTGGAACTGCCGCAACTCCGACATGCTGTGTCATCCACTCACAGAATTTCACATCATCCTTTACACCAAATTCTGAAACATCCATAAGTACGTAATAAGCTCCCTGCGGCTCACTGAATGTAAGTCCGAGATTTTTTAAACCGTCACAAAACAGATTTTTCATATGTGTATAATGGTTCTGAAGTTCTTTATAATAGTCATCACCGAATTTCAAACCAGTAACTGCCGCCTCCATAAGCGGTGCTGCAGCTCCTACTGTAAGGAAATCATGCACTTTCTTTACTCTGTCTGCAATCTGTGGATTTGCAATAACATATCCAAGCCTCCAGCCCGTAATTGAATAGGTTTTTGAAAGCGAATTACATATAATTGTTCTCTCTCTCATTCCCGGAAGCGTTGAAATATATGTATGTTTATTCGGTTCATAAATAATATGCTCATATACTTCATCTGTTATAACATATGTATCATATTTTATTGCAAGTTCTGATATAATTTTAAGTTCTTCCTCTGTAAATACTTTGCCGCAGGGATTTGAAGGGTTACACAAAATAAGTGCTTTTGCTCCTGTTTTAAATGCATCTTCAAGTACATTAGCATCAAACTTAAATTCAGGCGGTACTAAAGGAACGTAAACCGGCTCTGCTCCCGAAAGTATTGTATCAGCACCATAATTTTCATAAAAAGGCGAAAAAATGATAACTTTATCTCCCGGATTTACAACCGACATCATTGCTGCCATCATAGCTTCTGTGCTTCCACATGTAACTACTATTTCACTTTCCGCATCTATTTTCATTCCCGAAAAATGCTCCTGTTTTGCCGCAAGTGCATCCCTGAAATTCTTTGCTCCCCATGTGAGTGCATACTGGTGAGGACCTTCGCCTGCAACCTCTGCCAGCCTGTCTGTAATGGCTTCTGGCGGGTCAAAATCAGGAAATCCCTGTGATAAATTAACTGCACCGTACTTATTGGCAACTCTTGTCATTCTTCTTATTACTGAATCCGTAAATTGTGATGTTCTCTGACTTAATTCTCTCATTAATATACCTGTTAATACCTTTCTTAAAAAGGGCTGCCGCATGTAAATTAATCGTTCAAAATTAATCATTATAGCGGCAGCCCCTTTCCATAAAATTCAATCTTATATTACTACATTTTGGGAAAGATTCAATATTTACTTTTTTGATATTTCTATCAATATTTACTTTACATAGTATACATAATGGTCCTTAATCGGGTGAGCCTTAGGTTCATCACCATCCGCATAACCGAGTACACAGTTTCCTATGCCCTCATAATCACCTGTAATTCCAAGCTCTTTAAGGATATTCTTTCCCTCTTCGCTCTCAAATGTTTCCTTTGCACGATGAATCCAGCAGCTTCCGATTCCCTCTGAATGTGCCGCAAGCATAAGATTTCCCATCACAAGGCTTCCGTCATAAACGTGTGTCGGCCTGCTTTTATCCGCAAGCACAACAAGAACAACTGGTGCATTGTAAAATGGATCAAAATCTTCAGGTTTTCCCATAATCTTTGCATTCATAGCAGATAACTTATCCCTAAGCTCTTTGTTTGTAACCGCAATTATAACAGGGGACTGTGCTGCCATTCCTGTCGGGGCATATGTTCCGGCTTCAAGAATTCTGTCAAGCACATCTTGAGGAAGTGCATCTGACTTAAATTTTCTTATACTTCTTCTTGTCTTCATGTTTTCTATGATTTCGTTCATCTGTCTTTACCTGCCTTCCAATATTTTTTGTGATTTCTGATATTTTTGCAATTTTATAATTATTTATGATTTAGTTGATTCCTGTAACTTTGTAGTCCTGTGCCTCAACAGCTTCTTTAAGAACAGCATTGTCAACATCAACATTAAGCTTTACTACTGCCGTACCACTCTCATGGCTTACTACAGCCTCATCTACCTGTGCAAGTGATTCAAGAGCTTTCTTTACTCTTGCCTCGCAGTGTCCGCACATCATTCCTTCGATATTAAGTGTCTTTTCCATATTTTTTTCTCCTTTACTGTTTTTATTATTATTATGCTTTTTTACACGTTTTCTGTCATGTGAATCATCATATACCTTGAAAAGATTCAGTCTCAACGCATTTGTTACAACACAGAAGCTTGAAAGACTCATTGCTGCAGCACCAAACATCGGATTTAACGTCCATACAAATAATGGAATCCACACGCCTGCCGCAAGCGGTATTCCGATTATATTGTAAAAGAATGCCCAGAATAAATTTTCGTGGATATTTCTTAATGTTGCACGGCTCAATCTTATTGCCGCAGGAACGTCTGTAAGACGGCTCTTCATAAGAACTATATCAGCCGCATCTATGGCTATGTCAGTTCCCGCACCGATTGCAATACCTATATCCGCTCTTGTAAGGGCAGGTGCATCGTTGATTCCGTCGCCAACCATTGCAACCTTGCCGCTTTCTTTAAGTTTTCTTATAACAGCTTCTTTTCCATCAGGAAGAACTCCCGCTATAACTTCATCGACACCAGCCTGTCTTCCTATTGCTTTGGCGGTTCTTTCATTATCTCCCGTAAGCATCACAACTCTTACGCCCATGTCGTGAAGTTCTTTTACAGCCTGACCGCTTTCTTCTTTTATAACATCTGCAACAGCTATAATTCCGAGAAGTTTATCATTCTTAGCAAACAAAAGCGGTGTTTTTCCCTGCTCTGCAAGTTCCTGTGCTTTTTTATCCATTTCCTTATGCACATTTACTGTGTTGCTCATAAATTTGAGACTTCCGCCTGTAATCTTATCTTCACCGTTTATGCCTGATAATCCGTTACCTGCAAGTGCCTGAAATTCCGTAATATTGTATTTTTTGTTAAAAATATCTCTCTTATTGTCTTTTACATATCCTGTAACTGCTTTTGCAAGCGGATGCTCTGAGAGCATTTCAATAGAGTAGGCATTTTCAAGCAAATCATTTTTTCCAAAGCCATCGGCACATATTATATCTGTAACCTTAGGCTCACCACTCGTTATAGTTCCTGTCTTATCAAGTGCGACTATATCAATCTTTCCTGTTTCCTCAAGAGATGACGCAGTCTTAAACATCATGCCGTTTTTTGCACCCATTCCGTTACCGACCATAATTGCAACAGGTGTTGCAAGCCCAAGAGCACACGGACAGCTTATTACAAGAACTGATATTCCTCTTGCAAGTGCAAATCCGACAGACTGACCCGCAATAAGCCATGCCGCTATTGTTATCAAGGCTATCGTTATTACAGCAGGAACAAATACACCTGATACCCTGTCAGCTATCTTCGCAATCGGAGCTTTTGTTGCCGCTGCATCACTTACCATCTGTATTATCTGTGAAAGTGTTGTATCTTCACCGACTCTTGACGCTTCGCACTTTAAAAATCCTGACTGGTTGAGTGTTGCCGCAGATACATTATCCCCCGCCGACTTGTCAACAGGTATGCTTTCACCTGTAAGTGCTGCTTCGTTTACCGCACTGCTTCCCTCGACAACAATACCGTCTACAGGTATATTTTCCCCTGGTCTTACAATAAATATATCACCTTTTTTTACATTTTCAACAGGAACATTTAACTCACTGCCGTCACGTATTATATTCGCTGTTTTTGGTGCAAGCTTCATAAGGCTTTTTATCGCATCTGTCGTCTTTCCTTTTGAGTGGGCTTCAAGCATCTTTCCGACTGTTATAAGTGTGAGAATCATAGCCGCTGATTCAAAATAAAATTCATGCATGTAGTGCATTACGCCGTCCATATCCATGCGTACCTGTGCATCTGTCATAGCAAACAATGCATATGTGCTATATACAAACGCCGCACCTGAACCGAGTGCAACAAGTGTATCCATGTTAGGTGCTTTATGCAAAAGTCCCTTAAATCCGCTTATAAAAAACTTCTGGTTAATAACCATAATAATTATTGTAAGAAGCATCTGTATAAGTCCCATTGCAACATGGTTGCCTTCAAGAAATGACGGAAGCGGCCAGCCCCACATCATATGTCCCATTGAAATATACATAAGCACTATAAGAAATCCTACAGATGCTATAAGTCTCTTTTTTAATACAGGTGTTGCCCTGTCTTTTAACATGTCCTCCTGTGCCGCATACATTCCCTGAGAACCGCTCTTCTGTGATGTTCCACTTTTATCCGACGCCGTATGTGATGTTTTTAAAGATGCACCGTATCCCGCATCTTCAACAGCTTTTATTACCGCTTCATCACTTGCCGTACCTTCAACTCCCATTGAATTGGTAAGAAGGCTTACCGAGCAGTTCTCTACTCCTTCTACTTTTGACACAGCTTTCTCAACACGACTGCTGCACGCTGCACAGCTCATTCCCGTAACTATATACTGTTTCATAATTAAATATCACCTGCCTGTTTTTTATATGTTTTTATCATTGAACAAAATTATTATTATGCTAAGCTGATTTTCTTATTTCATAAGCTTCTGAAGCACTGTGACAAGTTCATCTACAGTCTCTTCCTTACCGGCTCTAATATCTGTAGTAACACAGGATTTTATATGGTTTGCAAGCAAAACTTTGTTAAAACTGTTAAGTGCTGCATTAACTGCCGACACCTGAATAAGAATATCCGGGCAATATGCACCTTTTTCAACCATTCCCTTAATTCCTCTTATCTGTCCTTCTATTCTGCTTAATCTGTTAATTAAATCCCTGTATTCTTTATCAGAACGTTCTTTATGTCTGCAATGTTCACATTCTTCCAATTCATTTACCTGCCTTTCTATATAATTCTGTTATGTGACCGTACATCTTATAACAATGTATATAATGCACTTCATAGAATATCATACAAGCAACGCCATGTATAGCATACCCCTGTATGGTATCTTTGTGAGCAAAATAATACACCCCCGGCATCAGATATGTCAAGGTGTATTTTTATCAAGCTTTAATTCTTCTCTTATTTTTGCCTGTGTCACACACAGATTATGCTGCACGTAATGTATAAAATCACCCTTTATTTACTCTGTAAACCCTTTGATAAAAACATAGGAATAATAACACCGGCTATAAATAATACCCAGCCGGCATCATGCAGCACTGTTCCGGATTTTGCAACAGACTCCAAAACGGCACCCACTGCCATTATAACGTAACATACCCCGGCTTTTTTATAATATGATTTTACAGATTCATCTGTATACTTTTGTTTCATGCCTTTTGTCATAAACGGAACATCCAATAACATCATAATGCCACCTATACAAAGGCAGACAGCTGCGATAATTACAACTCTCTGATATACTGTCATATTATTGTTCTCCTTGTCTTTTGTTATGATTTACTATACATAATTTATCTTATTACCTGCTTTTGAATATTTCATAGCTTCCTTACAATATACAGATGTGTTTACCAGCCATATTATACATACAACGAGTGCCGGCAAAAAACCCGTTCCAAATGCAAGTGCACAAATAACAAGAACAATCTCCAATACGGAACATACGCTATTAGTCACACTGTATGCTTTAAATGCACATTTTCCAACTATAATTTTCTCGGCCTCATCACAGCTTTCCATCCATTTTTTCTGAAATCTCATATCATACACAGATGCTTTTTTCTCAGGATTCATAATTTTAGATAAATCCACACATTTCTGCTGAAAAATAACAACCTCAACCAGAATAGCCATAAATGCTACAATACCTATGCTAAACGGTAAAAATACGCCTTTATTATTATCAAATATTTCTAAGCCGTTTGAATACACTGCCCCAATAAGAAAATATGAAATAATAAGTCCACAACTCGTAACCCAGATAATAACCGACAATCTTTTCTCTATGCCATCTGATATTTCTTCATCTTCACCATCCCATGACAAAAGCATTTTTTTAGTTTTCATATAATAAGGGCTTAATATTAACGGAACAAAAACCGCTATTGTAAACATCATCCATGGTGCAACAAATGTTGAAAATACGTCTGCCACACGTTCAATATTTTCTGAAAATCCATGCAATCCATATTTTGCAATTACAAATCCCATTATACCACCGGCTGCCGCCCCTGCAATTACCAATAATATAAACATAGGCATAGCTTTCCTGTTAGCTTCTTTAATTTCCTGATTCTCCATTATTTTCTTCCTCCTCCAGATAAAATACCTCTTCAACTGTAATGCCGCATACTTTGGCAATTGTCAACGCAAGAGTAACCGACGGTGAATAATCTCCTCTTTCTATAAGGCTTATCGTCTGCCTTGATACGCCACACAACGCACCCATCTCCTGCTGATTAACATTAAGTGCCGCTCTGCGTTCCTTTAACCGATTTCGCAGTATCATAAGACACCTCCAAAATTTTATAAAAAAAGTTTATGTATATTGACAATTATCTTTGTCATTTTGTATTATATACTTGTCATCAATAAATGTCAAGTAAGTGTCAGTCATATTATTTTTATTTTATAAAATATACTATTGACATATTTAAAATATTACTATATTATTAATATATATTAAATATTATTTTAAGGAGGACTGCCTATTGACCAATGAACCATTACTGAACCGGAACCATAAAGATGCCCTGTTTCGGTTTATCTTTAAGAATCCTAAGGATTTATTATCTTTGTATAATGCGTTGAACGATACTGACTATACGG
>OGYR01000145.1_pt1 | contig 64420 bp, 57 predicted proteins | sample 1576661 | NCBI WGS metagenome assembly OGYR01 (sample SAMEA3541490, study PRJEB24748) | human gut metagenome | biome: human gut; feature: human-associated habitat; material: faeces | place: China | collected 2012
AGGTCATGCTCTGTGTTGTATAGACTGGAATTGATTTACTTCTTTTTGTCATTGAAGTAGATGATAAATGCACCCATTACTGCAATAGCAATGAGCAGTCCAAACTCAACCCAATTACCTAGAAATTCAAGTCCTACAACCATACCTAAATAACCAACAATCAATGTAACGATTGCTGCCAGAATTGCTTTACCCATAGAATCACACATCCTTATCAAATTCCGATTTCCTGCCCTAAGTATATCACATAAAAAACCAAATTTCAACGCAGGTAAAATAAATCCCCTGTCCTTTCGGGCAGGGGATTGCGGTTTAAGTATGCTTTTTCAAATATTCGGCGCTGAGCTGCAAACTCTTGATGGGGGAGTTATCCACCCAGTTGCGGTGGCTTTCCAGAATCACGGCATCTACGCCGGCGGAAAGCGCCTGCGCCATCAGGCTGTCGAGGTCCATATTGCCGGTACCCAGCTCCATGCTGTCGGTTTTCAAAATCGGCGTTACGGCGCTGCCCGTAAGGCGGGTGCCGCGGTCATTGATGTGCCACAGCTTCATGCGGGTTCCCAGACGCTGCATCCACGCAAGCGCATTCGCGCCGCCCTCGGTAAACCAATAGCTGTCAAACTCAAAGTTGACGAACTGCGGGTCGGTTTCCTCCAGCAAAATGTCGTAGGCACGCTTTTCTGCGTTCACATGGCGCAGCTCGCAGTTGTGGTTGTGGTACAAAAGCTCCACGCCCTCGGCCTTCAGCGCCGCGCCCGCCTTGTTCAGCCGTGCGGCAAGGTCGTGCATCGTGGCTTCATCGCCGTAGTCAAAGCGATACATACCCGTGATGACAACATACTTCGTGCCAAAGCTCTTGGCTTCGTCGGCCACGGCCTTGGCGTCGCGTTCCAGACTGCCCAAATCGGTGTGCAGGCTGACGACTTGCAGCCCCGCTTCGTTGACCAAAGTGTGCCAGTCGAGGTTGCCGCCCTTGCCCACGGGCATGCCCGCCGCCTTGGTCAGCAGCCGCACCATAAAGCCGATGGGGTGGATCATAAACCCGCACAGCTCAATGCCGTCATATCCGGCGGCTTTCATGGCAGCCAGTGTCTGGCGCGCCTCGTTTTCGTTGCCTAAAACGGTTCCCAGCATAAACTGCTGGACAGCGTGTATCGGCATCGTTTACCCCTCCATCTTGATGATTTTTCCCGTTGTGATGCCGTTTCCGTTGAAGCTGTCCACGCAGACGTAATAGGTCTGCCCGGCCATCAGCGTGGAAAGCGTGACCTCATCGGCATCATAGACAAGCCAGCTTTGGTACAGTTTATCCGGTGCAATGCCGTAACGCACATTGCAGCCCTGGGCGTTTTCAAGGTGCTGCCAGCTGATTTTTCCGTCCAGCGCATCCACGCGCACGGCTTTGGCGTCGGCTTGGGCAGGGCGGTCGCCCTCACCGTTGCCGAACACACGCAGCCCACTAATGCGCAAAGCCTGCCCGTAGGGCAACTCGCCGCCCGTCACGCGGATATACCGCGCACGGATGCCGTCGGCATACTCATAGTAGCCGTTGGAGCATTCGCGGGCGACATCCTCGCGCAGTGTCCACACCTTGCCGTCCAAGCTGGTTTCCACGGTATAATGCGAAATCTGCGGGCGGGTTTCGATGTGGCGGGTCTTGCGGTCATCGCCGTAGCTGTCAGCAGGGAAGTCCACCGCCAGCGCTTCGTCCGCCATATTGACCTGAACTGCCCGCACATCGCAGTCTCTGCCCAAATCCACGCACAGCCATTCGCCGGGCTGGTCGCTGCCCGCGCTCCACCAGCGGCGGCAATCCTCGTCCACGGCATTCACCGGGTCGCTGCCCTCGGCGGTGGAGGATGCCGTCACGGTCTTGCGGTAGCCGAGCAGCATCCACTTGGGCTGCTGGCTGGCGGCGTCAAATTTGCCTGCCGGAATCTCATGCGGGTAGTCGGCAAAATTCTGGTTGCAGTACAGCACGCCGTCCGCATCAAACCCGGCAGGGAACAGACCCACGCGGCGCTCAAAGTCGTGGTTGACCGAAATGCGCATCGTGGACGCGTGCCAGTGGTTGCCGTACTTGTCGGCAATGGTGCTGCCGTGTCCGGTACCCGTCATAAACCCGCCCGGCTTGGCGGAAAACGGATTGGACGCCTGCAGCGTGAACGGGCCCAGCGGGGACTTGGCGGTGTACACGCCGTCGGCGTAGGTGTTGTACTGGGTGCCGGGGCAGGCGTATTGCAGATAATACGTACCGTCGTGCTTTGTCATAAACGCACCCTCAATATAGGGCTTGCCGACGGCGTTGAACATGGCGGTCAGCACTTCGGCGTTCAGCCCCGGAATCTGCGCCATCTGGGGCGGCAGCTCCAGATGGCCGGTCGCCTCGTTATAGAACGGTTTCATGGATTTGTAAAGTACGCTGCTCTCTTTATCCACAATGCCGTTGTTGCCGGGGCGCTCATAGCCCAATTCTTCTTCGCGCCCGAAAATCAGTTCTTTCTTTTCCCCGATGGGCGTCATGGTTTCGGGGTCAAGCTCCACACCCCAGATGGGCGAGGTGTTGGAGCAGCCCCAGTAGAAATACACGCGCCCATCATCATCGCAAAACATATCGGGGTCCCAAAAGGCAAACGGGGCGCTGACCTCGGTAAACGGCTCGGTCAGCGGGTCAGTTGTGCGCAGAATCGGGCAGTTGCGGCCCTTGCGGCTGGCAGAAAAATAGAGATACTCGCCGACCTGGCGCACATCGGGTGCGTAGTCGTAAATCAGCAAATCGGGGTCGGCGTGGAAGTCCCAGTGCAGCAGATCGTCCGAGTGCCAGAACCCGGCCGACATCGACACAAACAGGTAATATTTGCCCTTGAAGTACACCAGTGTCGGGTCAGCGCCCTCGCGGAAACCGGCGATGCGCTCACCCTCCTTCATGTGCTGGTAACGGTAGCCCAAATCCAAGGGGTTGCAGTAGGTTTCCATAAAATCACACATCCTTTTTGATGCCCTGCAAAACGCGGTTCAGCTGGCGTATGCTCTCGGCGTCCGTGCCTGCCTGCTTGAGCATACTCTCCACGGTCATGCGCTGCATGGCGCGCTCCATCATGGCAACCAGTGCGGGGTTGTCCTTGACGGCGGCGGCGACATCGCCGCGGGCGGCAGCCGCCTTGTCGGTGATGGCTTTCAAAACGGGTCCGACCTTGGCGTCCGCCATGGCTGCGGCCATATTGTCCTTGACGCTCCAGCAGGTTTCGTCCAGCTCACCGTCAAACCAGTTGTTCACGAGCTGACGGTTGGACATAGCGTAAGCGGGGTTCGGCTCGGCAGCCTTGTTAACCAGAATCACGCTGGAATACGCCCCCGCGCGGGCCTCAATGCTGTGCTTGCCGGTGATGGGCACATTGAAAACAAACACTTTGTCGCCTTTTTTCGTTTCGACCAGGTGTCCGTCCTTGTACAGCGAAACCTCCGGCAGGTTGGAGTAGACCCGGACTTCGGTCACATCCTCGGTGCGGTCCACATAGCGGCTGCCGCAGGTGTGTACAAAGGGCTGCTTGCTCCAGTACGCCTTGTACAGGTAGAAGGCGTCCTTTTTGATTTTGCGGTCAAAGGTGACAAGGCCCTTCTGGTTCTCGCCGTTTTTGCCACCCTCGTCGCGCCCGTCGGCGGCAAAGTCGAACATATTCCAGACATGGGTCGCCCACAGCCACGGGCGGTCAGCAATCATTTTTGCCATGTGCTCGTGATAGACGCACTGGTAGGTTTCGGTATAGTCGCCCTTTTCGGGGTGGGCGCTCTGGTAGGCGGGGTTGGCGTCCGCGCCATACTCCGAAAATCCGATGCAGCGGTCCGGGTATTTGGCGTGGTAGGTATCAAAAAAGTCGTCGTTCTGGTCAAGCTCGCCCAAGTACCAACCAAAATACAGGTTGTAGCTGTTCACATCGGGGATTTCCAGAATCGGGCTGGTGATTTCCAGCATAAAGACGTTCGCCATCGTGGTCGGACGGGTCGGGTCAAGGCGGTGCGCCAGTTCGTTCAAGGTGCGGTGATTTTCCAGCAGCTCCTCATTCACAGGGCTGGCGGCGGTAATTTCGTTGGACAGTCCCCAAACAGCAATGCAGGGGTGGTTGTAGTTCTGGACGATGAGTTCTTCCATCTGGGTCAGCGTGTTGGCGCGCCCGTTGTGCATGTGCATCGTGATGTAGGGGATTTCCGCCCAGATGACAAGACCCTTTTCGTCGCACAGATCATAGAACGCCTGCGCGTGCTGGTAGTGGGCCAGGCGGATGGTGTTGGCGCCCATTTCAAGGATCAGCGCCATATCCTCTTCCATCATCTCTTTGGTGATGGCCACACCCGCACCCTTGCGGTCCTGATGGCGGGAAACACCACGCAGGGGATAGGGGCGCCCGTTCAGGATAAAGCCCTTCTGCGGGTCAATTTCAAACTTGCGGCAGCCGAAGCGGGCGGTCTCGGTCTCGCCATTGACCAGCCGCGCAGTCACGGTGTAGAGATACGGGTCATCAAGACCGTCCCACAGGCGGGCATGCTCCAGGGTGAACACGGCTCTGGCGGTGCCGTCCTTGACGGCACCGCTCGTCTGCTGGCCATCCAGTGTGAAGGTGACACTTTCGGCACCCACCACAGCGGCCTCCACCGTCACTTCACAGCGGCGGGCGTCGAGGTCCGTGACAATCGGCGTGACCTTGACGGGCACCGCGCCGTTTTCAGCAAGGGCAAAATGAGCAGCGGGCACAACATGCAGCGTTACATCGCGGTAAATGCCGCCGTAGAAGGTGAAATCGGCTTTTTGCGGGTAGACGGTGTCATTGTCGCTGTTGTCCACATTCACGCGCAGCAGGTTGCTGCCGTTGCGCAGCGCATCGGTAATGTCCACGCAAAATGCAGAATAGCCGCCCTTATGCTCAGCAAGCTTTTGCTCGTTCAGGTAGACCTCGGCGGTCATGGCAACGGCATCAAACTGCAAAACGGCACGTCCGTTTTCCGGCAGGGAGATGTCAGGCAGCACGGTGGTGTAGCTGCAGGTGCCGCGATAGTAGTCATTACCGCCGTCCTGCCCGTCGATGGCGTTCCAGGTGTGGGGCAGGGTGACAGGTTCGTCGTGTCCTTCTTTGGAAAAAATCCAGTTCTGGTTCAAAAGAATTGTCTTGCTCATAACATGACTCCTTATGTGTGGATTTAACTTCAAAGAGCCGAAAGGGCTGCAAACCCTTTCGGCTGTTGTGGGATGGGCTTACTGAAGCTGTTCTTTATAGAATTCAGACTGTGCGGCAGCCTTCTTCTCGGCAATGCGCTTCTGGACGTTGACCATCTCCTCCTTGGTCAGCGGGCAGCTGCGCATGGCAATCAGCGTAATGATCCAGCCGATGATAGGCAGACCAAACTTGAGAACCATACCCATCCAGAAGATAGCGGGGGTGCAAGGATCCGTGGGCTGGGGCATCGTGGCGGTGTAGCCCAGCAGCGCAACAGCACCGGTGGCAATCACGGCGGCAAAAGAGGTGATGAGTTTATCGACCAGGCTGTAGGTGCCGGAGACAACGGCGGGAATATAACGCCCACTGCGGTCGAGCTCAAAGTCAATGGCATCGGCCATGTACGAGGTGTTGGAGGTGGTGATGCACATATTGGAGCCGTTCTGCAGCAGAGACAGAATGACATAAATAATCATGGCGGGGCTGCCCATGACACCGATCTGTTTGGGGTCAATGACAAGGAAGAACACGATCATAACAGCGGTGATGACCATGCTGATGCAGGTAAAATTGACAATGCCCTTTTTGCTGCCGTGCTTGCCGACATACTTGGCACCGAAAGCGGCGAAGAAGATGGACGGCACCATGCTGATAACCGACAGGATCGTGCCAAGACCTATATTGCCGATGATAATGCCGCCGAGAATTGTGTTGATGATGGCCTGGCTGCCGACCTGCTGAGCCAGCTTGTCGGATGCGTTGGACGCAATGTAGCACTGCAGGGGCTTGTTGTGCTTGAGAACCTCAACAATATCGGCCATCTTCAGCGGTTCGGCTTTCTTGGTGCCGACAAAGTTTTCGGGTTTGTCGAAGGCGGAAACGCCGAGGCATACCAGCAGGGTGCCGATGGCGGCCACAATCAGGGTGATATTGCAGGCAGCGGTCAGAAATGCCTGATTATAGGTGCCGCCGCACTTGGGCAGCAGGACAACGTTGAGCACCATGGACATAACCATCGGCACCAGATAGTTGAATGCGGTCGTCCAGACGCCGAGGGTGGGGCGCTGGCGGGGGTCATTGGTCATAATGGCGGGAATGGTCTGGGCCGTCATATTGGTGGTGGTGTAGCCGATGACGTAGACCACGTACAGCAGCGTGAACGCGACCAGCCCCATCCCCTTGGAGGAGAAGCCGGTGAACATCGCGTAGAGGGCAACGGCCTCAATCAGGTAGCCCGCGACCAGCAGCACACGCAGCTTGCCGAACTTGGTGTTGACGCGGTCATACACAAAGGCCAGCAGCGGGTCGGTGATGCCGTCCAGAATACGGGTGCAGGTCAGGATGATGCCAACCGCGGCGGTGGTAATGCCGTAGCCGATGCTGGCCGAATAGCTGGCCATACCGATGAGCGAGTAGACGCTCATACCGACCAGCGCGTTGCAGGCGTAGCAGATGATCTGCCATGTTTTGGCGCGGCGGTATTGTACGCCGTCAACTTCTGAAGCAGTGGGTTTCTTTTTGAACATATTGTTTTCCTCCTAAGAATTCCGCAGTGGTTTTTCTCACTGACACCACTATACCAGAAGCAAAACGGCAGCAGGGGATAAAAATCAGCAGATAAGGAACAAAAATTCGCGCATTATTTCAAGCAACACGAAATGTTGTCCCGCTTTGCTAAATAATACCCTCACGGCTTGCGCTTGCTATGCTATGATACAGGTACAGAAGTTTCTTGATTTGCTTTAGACAGTACAGGTAAGGAGAAAATTATGCAGAAATTTGAAAAAGGTTTCTTTGTCGGCGCGGCCACTGCCGCCCATCAGGTCGAGGGCAACAACATTCATTCCGACTACTGGGCACAAGAGCAGCTGCCCCACACCAGCTTTGCTGAGCCGAGCGGCATTGCCTGCGACCATTATAATCGGTATGAGGAAGATATTCGACTGCTGGCGGACGCCGGGCTGAACGCCTACCGCTTTTCCATCGAGTGGGCGCGCATCGAGCCGGAGGAGGGCAAGTTCGACCCTGCCGAAATCGAGCATTACCGCAAGGTCATTGCCTGCTGCAAGGCGCACGGCGTTGAACCTGTTGCGACGCTGCTGCACTTCACCAGCCCCAAGTGGCTGATTGCCAAGGGCGGCTGGGAGGCAGAATCCACGGTCGAATACTTCAAACGCTATGTCAGCTATGTGATGGAGCAACTGGGCAGTGAACTTTCTTATGTCTGCACCATCAATGAGGCAAATATGGGCCTGCAGCTGGCGGCAATCTCCAAGCGGTTCCGCCTGATGGCAGAGCAGGCCGCCAAGGCTGCTGCCAGTGCAGGCAAATCCGCCGAAGGCAGCGTGCAGGTGGGTATGAACTTCCAGAAGATGATGGAGAACATGAAGTACGCCGCCGCCGAAAACGCCGCCGTGTTCGGCACACCGCAGCCGAAAATTTTCGTCAGCGAGCGCACACCCGAAGGCGATTTGCTGGTGATGCGCGCCCACGCTGCCGCGCGGGAGGCCATCAAGGCAATCTGCCCCGAGGTCAAGGTCGGTCTGACCCTCTCGCTGCATGACCTGCAGGCCCAGCCGGGCGGTGAAGCCTTTGCCGCCGCTGCGTGGGAGGAAGAGTTCACCCACTATCTTCCTTATATTAAGGAGGATGACTTCCTCGGCGTGCAGAACTACACCCGCACGCTGTACGGTGCGCAGGGGCAGCTGCCCGCCCCGCAGGGTGCCGAGCTGACCCAGATGGACTACGAGTTTTATCCGCAGGCGTTGGAAAACGTCATCCGCAAGGTGGCCGCCGACTTTAAGGGTGACTTGATCGTGACCGAAAACGGCATCGCCACCGCAGACGATACCCGCCGCGTGGCGTTTATCGAGGCAGCCTTGGCGGGCGTGCAGCACTGCATCGCCGATGGTATCCCGGTCAAGGGGTACTTCCACTGGAGCCTGATGGATAACTTTGAGTGGCAGAAGGGCTATGCCATGAACTTTGGCCTGATCGCCGTGAACCGCGAAACGATGGAGCGCACCCCGAAGCCCAGCCTTGCGGTGCTGGGCGGATACGCCAACGCCTAAGGCAACACCGCATAATTCCCGCCTTACGGCTTAAGCACCGCTCCGGCGGCTGCGGCACGGCATCTGCGTTGCCAAAATGCTCGATAATACACAAAGTATTATCTGCGCTTTTGGCTTAGCAGCTGCCGCACCTCGCTCGCCGTATCGGCACTTAGAATTATGCGGTATTGCCATAAAAATATCAGTGGTTGTCTGTACGGCAACCACTTTTTTGTGGTATACTGGTATAAAAAGAGGGTGATTCGATGGATGTTTTTCAAAATATGGAGCTGTTTTCTGAGCTGATCCAGTGCGGCGGCAACATTTATACATGGTGCTATAATGCCGATGGCAGCCTGCTGCAGAGCAACTGCCCGGAAGCGGGGTTCCTCTCCGGCGCATTTGACCTATTCGGCTGCAAGAAAAAAATGCTGGACTACGGCAGCCGGCACACAAAGCCCGTCACACTGGGCACGGCCATTGGCATGACATGGGCAGCTGCCTTTGAAAAGGACGGCAGTGCGCTGAAACGCGCCTGGGTCATCGGGCCGGTGTTTTATCAGGATGTTTCGCTGCGCGGGATCGAGCAGGGGCTGCAATACTATAACCGTCTGGAGACGAGCGTGGCATGGACCATGCAGCTGTACGAGGCGTTGAAAACCGTACCGGTGCTGCAATGCACAGTCTTGCACCGCTACGCTCTGATGATGCATTATTGTCTGACCGGTAACCATCTTGCGATCAGTGACATTAACAGCGAGGATTTGACGCAGGTACGCAATGCCGTGCAGCAGCCTGCCCATGATCGCCACAAGGTCTGGATGGCAGAGCAGGGACTTCTGCAGATGGTGCGCACCGGAGACTTGAACTACAAGCAGGCGCTTTCCGCCAGTATGGGCATCAGTGCGGGCGTGCCTGTGCGCAGCGATGACGTTTTGCGCCAGAGCAAGACCAGCATCATCGTGTTTACCTCGCTGGTATGCCGTGCCGCCATCGAGGGCGGGCTTTCGCCGGAGGAAGCCTACGCGCTGGGGGACAGCTACATCCAATCTGCCGAAAATGCAAAAACGATGGACGACCTCGATCCTCTGGCACTGATGATGTATGACGACTTTGTCCGGCGCGTGCATAAATGCCGCACCAACCCGCATCTTAGCCAGCAGGTGCAAAAGTGCGTGGACTATATTGAGATGAATCTCGATAAAAAAATACGCGCTGCAGATATTGCAGCGCTGGTGGGCTACACGGAATATTATCTGACCCACAAATTCAAGGAGGAAACGGGCTTGAGCGTGACAGATTACATCAAATTTGCCAAGATCGAGCGCGCCAAGGTTTTGCTGAAAAGCACCGACCAGACCGTGCAGGACATTGCCACTGCACTTTCTTTCAGCACACGCAACTATTTCAGCCGGATTTTTCAGGAGGTCACAGGCCAAACCCCGATGGAGTACCGCGAAAAGTAAATGCTTATCCAAAAAACCTCTGCCAGGCAAACAGTCTGGCAGAGGTTTTTATGTTTTATTCTTGTGTCAGCGCCCGCGCCATTCTGACCACGCGGGAGGCATTGATTTTTACCTGCTCCAGCGTCACTGCACCGCTGGCGATGCCCTGCAGCAGGTTGTCATAATCACCCTTGTTGCCGGGCATGAACAGGTCGCCGCCTGCTGCAGCTACATACTGCGCCTGCGAATCCCGGTGGGCAGAGCGCGCATCCCCGGTAATCGGTGAGACCCAGTCGGTCATGACGATGCCCTCATACCCGAACTCGGCACGCAGAATATCCATAATCAGCCCGCGGCTTTCGGCGGTGTGGGTGCCGTTCAGCAGATTGTAGGAGGTCATGACGGCCTTGGGCTGGGCTTCCCGCACGCAGATGCCGAAGCCCTTTAAGTAAATTTCACGCATGGCGCGCTCGGAAACCATGCTGTTGTTGCGGGTGCGGTTGTACTCTTTATTGTTGGCGGCATAATGCTTGATGGTCGTGCCGCAGCCCTTATGAGCCTGCACACCGCGCGTCATGGCGGCGGCCATCTTGCCGGAGACGAGCGGGTCCTCAGAGTAGTACTCAAAGTTGCGCCCGCAGCGGATCGAACGATGGATGTTCAGCGCCGGGGCAAGCCACAGATGCACGCCGAAGTGCTCCATCTCCTCGCCGACGATGCCGCCGCACCGCTGCACAAAATCCGTGTCAAAGCTCTGCGCCAGCGCGGTGCCGATGGGAATGGCCGTGCAGTATTGGGTTTTGATCTCGCAGCCGGCCTTCGGCTTGCCGTTGCCGCCCATCAGGCTCATCACCAGTTTCATCGGGCCGGACAGCATTTCCATAATGGAATCCGGCATCGAGGCATTGCCGACAGCGTGCTTGCCCTTGCCGTCCTCATAATACTCCTTCGCAAGGCGCAGACCGGCAGGGCCGTCGGCCATGACCAGCCAGGGAATGCCCTTGACAGTGCTGCAGCTCTCACCCGCCGCACCGCAGACATGGCGGCCTGCGGTGCCGATCATCGAAGCAAAGCCCTTTGCGTTCGGATCAAAATTGCCAATCAGAAGCAGGGCGGCGTCCTCCTTGGTCAGGGCGTCCACCTCGGGCAAAATTTCCTCGGTGCGGGCATAATCTATCGTTTCACAGACAATCGAGGCCGGGTCGATTTCGATGACCGGCACACCCTCCGGGCGCTCCATCGCGGCGGCAGGGGCGGTAAGGTCGGTGAAATCCGTGCTGCCCAGCACATTTTTTGCCTGCAGGGTCGTGACCGTCTTGCCCAGATGCAGGACGGCGGCGGGGACGGTTTCGGCGCTGCTGACACCGACACGGACAAGGTGATCACCGGCCTCGAGAATATAGGAGGCAGTTTCGGCATCATAAGCTGCCATCTCCGGCAGGGTAAAGGAGCAGGTGACAGTTTCTGCTTCTCCCGGGGCAAGTGTGCGGGTCTTGGTAAAGGCGCAAAGCTCCTGCCGGGGCACATCGAGCTTACCGGCAGGCTTGCTCAGGTAGACCTGCACGACCTGCCGCCCCGCCATAGTGCCGGTGTTTTCCACGGTGGTACGCACAGTGACCTGCGCACCGTTCGCCTCTACCCCGGCAGTCCCAAGGCGGAACTCTGTGTAGGAAAGCCCGTATCCAAAGGGGAACAGAGCTTTTTTGCGGAAGGTATCAAAATAGCGGTAGCCCACATAGATGCCCTCGCGGTAGCGGGTTTCGTTCATGTCCTCAAAGTCGGGCATTTCGGGGTATTCCTCAAAGGCGGCCCAGGTGGTCGTCAGCTTGCCGGAGGGATTGGCCTTGCCCAGCAGAATATCCGCCAGCGCACCGCCGGTCTCGACACCGAGCTGGGACAGCAGCAGAATGTTGCGCACGCTCATAACGGGGGAGAGGTCCACCACGCCGCCGACATTCAGCACCAGCATAAAGCGGGTGAACTTTTTGTCCAGCGCCAGAATATCCCGCACCTCGGAATCGGTCAGGTGGATGTCGCCCTTGAGCGGCGTGCGGTCGTTGCCCTCACCGGAAATGCGGGAAACAACGTAAATTGCTGCATCGCCCTCAGCGTTGAGCGGCAGGTCGTATTCAGGCTCAGGCATGACCTTGCCCATGCCGTAGAGGATAAAGTTCTGTTTGGCGGCTTTGGCGTCCTTTTTCAGCTGCTTCAAAAAGGCTTTGTGGGCCTTTTCCCGCGCCTGCTCGTAGCCGGTGTGCCACTCCATCCCGGTCAGGGTAAAGCCTGCCTGCTGCAGTCCTTCCTCAATGGTTACGATGTAGCGTGAATTTACCTCACCGGAGCCGGTGCCGCCCCGGATCGTGCGGCGCACGCCGCTGCCATAGGCGGCAAGGGTGCAGGGTTTTTCCAGCGGGAAGCTGCCGTCCTTTTTCAGCAGCACGGTGCAGCCCGCCAAATCTTTGCGCAGCGCTTCGATGTGGTGCAGCTCATAATCGGCCATTGCAGTGGTATTTTTCATGCAAAACATCCTCCTTTTTCATTAGTATACAAGAAATATCCTCAGGCAGGGGAGGGAACATTTCGTGTTTTGAGATAATAATTAGGGCAATACCGCATAATTCCCGCCTGACGGCTCAAGCACCGCTCCGGCAGCTGCCGCACCTCGCTCGCCGTATCGGCGCTTAGAATTATGCGGTATTGCCCTATAAAATGCGCTTCAAAAATGGCTCGTCGATTTTGCTATTTTTGCGCTATACAACAAAAACAGCCCATGACATCTTTTTTGTCATGGGCTTATGGCGGAAAGAAAGGGATTCGAACCCTTGAGGGCTTTAGGGGCCCTACACGATTTCCAGTCGTGCGCCTTAGACCAGCTCAGCCATCTTTCCACATATTCAGTTGCGCAGCGCCTGACTGCATGAGCTATTATAGCAATACAATCTTCAAATGTCAAGCCTTATTTTGCATTTTTTTGCAAAAAAATCTGCGATGGGCAAGGCGTATGCAAAACGTGCGTGCAAACTGCATATTTTGCACGTTTTATCCTCTTGCAAACGGCGGCGCAAGGTGCTAAAACTATAAGGGGATGAAACATCTAACAAGAGGTAAGGAGAGGATATTTCATGTATTCCGTGTTCCGTGACTTGGCGATCATCATTTTGAGCGCAAAGTTCTTTGCACTGGTCGCCCGCAAATGCAAGGCCCCGCAGGTCGTGGGCGAAATCATTGCCGGCCTGATCATCGGACCGTGCCTGTTGAACCTGGTGCAGACCAGCGACGCCATCTCGATTTTTGCGGAAATCGGTGTGGTGCTGCTGATGTTCTCCACCGGCCTTGGCACGAACCTGAAGGAGCTGATGCGCGCAGGCCCCATTGCGACGCTGATCGCCTGCATCGGCGTCTTTGTGCCGTTGGTAGGCGGTACGCTGCTGTATAGCGCATTCTACGGCTTTGCGGCGGTGGGCAGCCCGGAGTTCTACCGCGCGCTGTTCATCGGCACCATCATGACGGCGACGAGCGTCTCCATCACGGTGGCGACGCTGCAGGAACTGGGCCATCTGAAAAGCTTCCTTGGTACGACCATCGTCAGCGCAGCAGTCATTGATGACGTCATCGGCATCATCGTGCTGACCTGCGTGCTGGGCGCCAGCTCGGGTGAGGGCACCGGCATCGGCGGCGTGCTCATCCAGACCGTGCTGTTCTTCCTCGTCGCCATCGGCGTCGGCGTCGTCATCCACTTTGCCATGAAATGGCTTGACAAGCGCAACCCCCACACCCAGCGCATCACCATCGTCAGCATTGCGTTCTGCTTTGCCATGGCCTACATTGCCGAGCAGTACTTCGGCATTGCCGACATCACCGGTGCGTACATTGCAGGCATCGTGCTCTGTGCGATGGACGACGCCCCCTATGTGGAGCGCCGCGTTGACATCAGCAACTACGTCATCTTTGCACCGGTGTTCTTCGCCTCCATCGGCTTAAAGACCGACATCAGCGGCCTGACACCGGAGATTTTGCTGTTCTGCATCTGCTTCGTCATCGTTGCGCTGCTGACCAAGATCATCGGCTGCGGTCTGGCCGCGAAAATCTGCCGCTTCAACTGGGGCGATTCCCTCAAGGTCGGCGTCGGCATGATGACCCGCGGCGAGGTCGCGCTGATCGTTGCCCAGAAGGGCCTGGAGGTCGGTGTTGTGGACCCCGTGTATTTCACGGCGGTCATCCTGCTCATCGTGGTCTCGTCCGTTGCGACGCCGCTGGCGCTGAAGGCTCTGTTCACGAAAATGCCGCCCGTGCCGCATCCGAGCCAAACGAAAGCGTAAAATCACGTGTAAAATGCTTTGTAGGGGTCGAGGCTTGCATCGGCCCGCGGGCGAATGCGAGCATCCGCCCCTACAACCAACCCGCTATAACAAAAAATCCGGCAGACGTTTTTAAAGGCGTCCGCCGGATTTATTTTTATTCCGCCTCTACTGCGTGAAGGTGATTATCCACCCATTTGATCAGCAGCTCCAGCGCCACCAAGTTATGCCCGCCCTCAGGGACGATCAGGTCGGCCTTGCGCTTGCTCGGCTCGACGAACTGCTCGTGCATCGGTTTGACAGTGGTCAGGTACTGGTTGACAACGCTGTCCAGCGTGCGCCCGCGCTCCTTGACGTCGCGGACGATGCGGCGCAGGATGCGCACATCGGCGTCGGTGTCCACAAAGACCTTCATGTCCATTAAGTCGCACAGCTCGGGGGAGTCAAAAATCAGGATCCCCTCCACGATAATGACCGGCGCGGGCTGCACGGTCACGGTCTTGTCGCTGCGGTTGTGGATGGTGTAGTCGTAGACCGGCACCTGTACGGGGTGACCTGCGCGTAGCTCCCGCAGGTGGGCGACCATCAGCGGCGTGTCAAAGCTGTCCGGGTGGTCGTAGTTGAGCTTGCAGCGCTCCTCGTAGGGCAGCTCGTCGTGGCGCTTGTAGTAGCTGTCGTGGTTGAGAACGCTGACCTCGTTCGCGCCAAAATGGTCCCGCAGCTTTTCGGTCAGGGTGGTCTTGCCGCTGCCGGTGCCGCCCGCGATGCCGATAATGATGGTTTTCATGTCCATAGCTCCTTATACATCCAATTTGATCTCATGCCCCGTCGGCTGATACGCGCGGTATTTGACGCCGGTCATGTTGAACATGCGGCGGCTGGCGATGCTGGCATGGGTGTCGTGGTATTTGTCCGATAGATAGATCAGTTCTTTGATGCCGCTCTGGATGATGGCCTTGGCACATTCATTGCAGGGGAAAAGCGTCACATACATCCGGGAGCCGCGCAGATCATGGTTCGGGCTGTTCAGGATAGCGTTCAGCTCCGAGTGGCAGACATACATATATTTTGTGTCAAGGTCGCTGCCTTCGCGCTCCCAGGGCATATCGTCGTCATTGCAGCCGATGGGCATGCCGTTGTAGCCCAGGGACAAAATTTTGTTTTCCGGGCTGACGATGCAGGCACCGACCTGGCTGTTGTTGTCTTTGGACCGCATGGCCGAGAGCAGGGCAATGCCCATAAAGTATTCATCCCAGCTGATGTAATCCTGACGTTTCATAGGTACACCGTCCTTTATTTTTTACTCTATTATACTGTGCCGCCGTGCGCCGCGCAAGATGCTGTATGCAAATATTTGCGCCGTGTGGCCTCGCCGCCGCGCAGATGACGCTCGGCCTTGTTCTTCTGTACGACGGCCTGCACCTCGGCCCAAAGGCCCGGGTTCTGGCGGCGCAGGCGGTGCTGGTCCTTCCAGATCGTGGATTTGCTCACGCCGAATACGGCAGCCGCCGCGCGCACGGTAGCACCGCTTTCCACAATATACCGTCCCACCGCCGCGGCGCGCTCCTCAGGGTCGCCCTTCATAGCCTGACCTCCTCGCATAGAATTTCCTGTCAAATCCTATGTGAAGGAGGGCGGGAGTATGCTACTTTATCTTATACACGCGGCACGCCGCATTTTCATACCATACGTCATACCTTGCCGCATACCAGCTCTCATCCGCCGCAAATTTCGCGTACACACTGCTGTCAAACACGGCGTACCCGATGTCCCACGCGGCCAGCGTGTCCTCGTCCGGCGTCTCATACAGCGCCCGCATGGCGTTGTACTCGGCAGAATAGTCCATGCCGTGGTAGTAGACATAGCTGCCCGACCCGCAGAGTATCCGCCGCCCGGCCAGCGCAAACACCGGTGTTAAATGGCTGTCACTCGTCAAAAACAGCGCGTCGCTCCCGGCGTTTTCGTCGATGTGATCCGCCAGCGCCATATCGTCCGCGCTCCACTGCCGGTAGTCGCTGAGCGCCTCGCGGCCTACGGTCAGCACACTGCCGAACATGCCCGCAAAGCAGCATGCCGCCAGCCCCAGCGCCCGCCAGGGCAGGGCGCGCACCTCTGCAAAAATATCCACAAGCAGCTGTGCAGCCAAAATACAGCCCAGAATATGCCAGACATAGAGCAGCTTGTTGTTGTCGTAATTGTTCGGCTGGAACACGACGAACTCCGCCAGCGCCAGGATCGCCAGCCCGCCGCTGTACAGCCACCGCTGCTTTGGCTTGGCGCAGAGAAACGCAGGGATCAGCAAAAGATACACAAGGCCGATATTTTTGATGTAGAACCAGAAATAATTGTCCCGCAGCGTGCCGTCGTTCTGGCCGTTGATCCAGTTGAAGTGCAGCCGCAGCATGTGCTGGCCGTCGAGGCTCTGCGCCAGCACCGTCGGCAGCATCTGGCACAGCCACGCTGCGCCGCAGACCGCCGCCAACCCCAGCCAGGGCAACAGCGTCTTTCGCCGCGGGCCCTGCGCCAGTGTGTAGATGCCGCCGACGAGGCAGAGCAGCACGAGCGCCAGCGCACTGTGGGTGTGCAGCAGCGGCAGGGGCAGCACCAGCGCGGCCAGCCACGGCCAGAGGCGGCGCTCGCCCTCATAGCAGAACCGCCACAGAAGATAGACGGCGGGCAGCAGCACGCACCAGCCAAACAGCGTCGCCCGCTGGGGGATAAGCAGATCCACAATCGGATTGACCCACTCGATGTTTTTCTCCACAAAATTCGTCGGCGTTGTGTAAAACCCCGTGAAAATGCCCGCAAAGCTGTCGGCAGAACCGAGAAAGTACGCAAACCCAAGCCCGCTGCCCATAAAGAACAGGTAAAACGCCAGACACGCCTTGCCGACGCTGTCGGTCACGCGCCGCGCCAGCTGCCAGAACATGCCGTACACCGACAAAAACGCGGGCAGCATCGGCAGCAGATACGCCGTGCGCAGGTCGGCCCCCAGCACCACAAAAACGCTGGAGACCGTCTCGCACAAAAACGGATAGCCGAACCGGTGCGTGCCGCCCAGCAGGGGATAGCGGGGCAGAAATTCACCGCTCTGCGCGATATATTTGATGAACCCGAGGTGCATCGGCATATCGCCGTAGCAGCTCTGGCCCGTGTGGTACGCGCCGTCCACCAGATGCAGAACGTGGGTGTGCAGCAGATACAGCGTGATGAGCACTACCGGCAGCAGGCACGCCCACAGGGCCCCGCCGTCGGGGTCCTTCGCCATGCCGCGCAGCCGCGCGCCGCGGTACAAAAGCGCTGCCCCGATGCCCGCCGCGGCCGCTGCCGCCAGCGCGGCGGCGGGCAGTGTAAAGCCCAGTACCACCGCAAACAGTGCAGGCAGCACGGCCAGCAGCGACACGCCGAACCCGCAGCCCAGCGGCACGATCACCGCCGCCGACCCGTCCGGCACCGCCCGCCGGGCCGACAGCAGACCGACGGAGAGAAACAGGGAAAGATAGAAAACGGAAAATAACATGAAGAACCTCACAATTCCTAAGGCCCCTTCGCTTGCGAGGGGGCTCCGCCCGCAGGCGGTGGGGGAGCGGTAGCCTGCGGCCACCCTCCCTCCGGCCCTTCGGGCCACCTCCCCCGCAAGCGGAGGAGGCTTTTGGGTGAGCTTACACCCCCTCCAAATCAAACGGCGGTGTATACTCCTCCTGGGCACTGCCCTTTTCCTGCATATATCCGTCGGTCAGCCCCAGCCGCACGGCCTCGTCGATGACCTGCCGGTACTCATAGGTCGTGATGCGCCGCCCGAGGCCGTGCTCTGCCGCCTTATAAAAGGGTGTAAACTGGCTCATTAAGCTGGGGATAAATTCTATGCCCGTTTCCTCCCGCAGCGCTGCCAGCCGCCGCAGCACGGCCTTGCTGTCTGCCACGTGGCCGGGCAGGGCCAGATGCCGCACAATGACGCCCTTCTGCAAATACCCGTCCGCGTCGTACACCGGTGCGCCGGTCTGCAAAAGCATCTGCCGCAGCGCTGCGTCCGCCACGGCAGGGTAGTCCCGCGCGGCGGAAAGCTCCGCTGCCAGCGCACCGTCCGCGTACTTGTAATCCGCCAGCCAGATGTCCACATACCCGGCCAGCGCCCTGACGGCGTCCACCGTCTCATACCCGCCCGTGTTGTAGACGACGGGCAGGGAAAAGCCCTGCGCCCGCGCGGCATCCAGCGCGGCAGTGACCCACGGCAGATACTGCGATGCCGTGACGAGGTTTACGTTTTTCGCCCCGCCGTTCTGCAAATTCATAAAAATCTCGGTCAGCCGCTCCACAGAAATCGCCTTGCCGACCTCGCCCTGGCTGATCGGGTAATTCTGGCAATAGCAGCATTTCAGCGTGCAGCCGCTGAAAAACACCGTGCCGCTCCCGGTTTCGGCGTTCGGGTCGCCGCTCAGGCACGGCTCCTCCCAGTGGTGCAGGGCGGCGCGGGCCACGCGCAGGGTGTTGTCTGCCCCGCAAAAGCCGCGCTGCCCTGCGGTGCGGTCCGCCCCGCAGGCCCGGGGGCAAAGGGTGCAGTGATGGGGTATCTGCATGATAAAATGCCTCTTTCACAAAATTTCTTGCTTTTAGTTTACCACAAACGGCGAAAGTGTGGTATACTGTATCTACCAATATTGCAAAATAAAGGAGAGTGCTTTTATGTCTACCCCCCATAACCGCGCTGAAAACGGCGATTTCGCCAAGACCGTCCTGATGCCCGGCGACCCGCTGCGCGCCAAATTCATTGCCGAGACCTTCCTCGAGGACCCGTGCCTTGTCACCGACGTCCGCGGTATGTACGGCTACACCGGCACCTATCAGGGCCGCCCCATCAGCGTGATGGGCAGCGGCATGGGCATGCCGTCCATCGGCATCTATTCCTATGAGCTGTACACCCAGTACGGCGTCGAGAACATCATCCGCATCGGCTCCGCCGGCTCCTACACCGACAAGGCAAAACTGTTTGACGTGGTGCTGGCCACGGGTGCCTACTCCGAGAGCAACTACGCCGTGACCCAGAGCGGCGACACCGACGACATCCAGACCCCGAGCGCCGCGCTGAACGATGCTCTGCGCGCCAGCGCCAAGGCTGCCGGCATTCCGCTGATCGAGGGCAACATCCATTCCTCCGACGTGTTCTACCGCCAGCCCAGCGACGAGAAGCCGACCTACTGGGAAAAACTGCGCGACGAAAAGGGCTGCCTGGCCGTCGAGATGGAGAGCTTTGCACTGTTCCACAACGCCAGGGTCCTGGGCAAGCGCGCCGCCTGCCTGTTGACGATCTCCGACAGCTTTGTTTCGCCGGAGATCACGACTGCCGAGCAGCGCCAGACCAGCTTCACCGCCATGATGAAGGTCGCGCTGGGCGTTGACGCATTTCTGGAGAAGTGAGCATGGAAAAGGCTGAGATTCAGGCGCTCATCCGCGAGGCGTTCGCCGCGCAGAAGTTCGCCTATGTACCGTACTCCCACTTCCATGTGGGTGCGGCGCTGCGCGGCAAAAACGGACAGGTGTTCCGGGGCTGCAATATTGAGAACGCGAGCTACACCCCCACGAACTGCGCCGAGCGCACGGCTCTGTTCAAGGCCGTCAGCGAGGGTGTGCGCGAGTTTGACGCCATCGCCATCGTTGGCAGCAAGGTGGGGGAGACGAACACCCTCGTCACCGGCCCGTGCGGAGTCTGCCGTCAGGCGCTCTATGAGTTCGGCGGCCCCGAATTGACCGTCATCATGGCCAGAAGTGAGGCCGATTACATCGTCACGACCCTCGGCGACCTGCTGCCCTACGGCTTCGGCCCGGCAAATCTGGAGTAAAATTACTTTCTTTGGCTCCCCTTGAGGGGAGCTCCCGCTGCAGCGGGTGAGGGGTGGCTGGGTGCCGCACGATTTACGCGGAGTCTCCCGCCCGCCCCTCCGGCCCTGCGGGGCCACCTCCCCTCAAGGGGAGGCTTTTTCAGAAAACCAAAGGAGTTCCCTTACCACATGAAGAAATTCTTAGCACTGCTTCTGACGCTGGCGCTGCTGGCAGGGCTGACCGCCTGCAAGGATACGGAGGCTGCCAGCACCGCGCAGGAGCAGCACACTGTAACCGCCCCGACGAACGACGCGACTTTTGTCTACCAGCCCGATGACCCGGCGGCCACACTGCCCGGCGGAGAGTCCGTCGTGCTGGTGACCGGCCCCGACGGCACGGAATCCGGCGAGGATGCCATGCTGTGGCAGGGCATACAGACGTTCGCCAACACGTACGGTTATACCGCCGACGTCCAGACTGCCGCGGGCAACACCGCAGACGAGGCCGAGGCCGCCCTGCGCGCTGCCGCTGAGAGCGGCGCAAAGCTCGTGGTCTGCCGCGGCGACACCATGGGCGCGGCGCTCTACCGCATGCAGGAAAACTACCCTGACGTCCACTACCTGCTGTTTGACAGCGAGCCCCACAGCGACGACTATAGCGCTTACAATACGGCCAGCCTTGTCCATTGCGTCCTCTTTCAGGAGGAACAGGCCGGGTATCTGGCCGGGTACGCCGCTGTGACCGATGGCTACACCACGCTCGGCTTCATCGGCGCGCGGGAGATACCGGGCATTGTGCGGTACTGCACCGGCTTTCTGCAGGGCGCGGAGGCCGCTGCCGAGCTGCAGGGCGAGTATGTCACCCTGCAGACCTGGTTCACCGATACCTATGAGAATAACGACGCCATTACCCAGCGGATGATCGACTGGTATAATAACGGTACGTCGCTTATTATGGTCAGCGGCGGCAACCTGTACGAGGGTGTGTCCGGCGCCGTCAACCAGACCGGCGGCAAGGCGATCACGACGGATTATGACAACACAGAGCTGGGGGACCGCGTGCTGGGCAGCGCCATCAAGTGCTACAACGCTGCCGTGCAGCGTCAGCTGTACACCTTCTTTGCGGCGGACACCTGGAATGGCCAGACTGGCGGCCAGACCGAGAAGACCGGCTTCACGAACGGCGAAGTCGCGCTGGTGGCCGGGACGCCCTGGCGGTTTGACGGCTTCACGCAGGACGACTACCGCACGCTGTATGAGGAGCTGCGCACCAGCGTCCTGAAGGTGGATGCCTACTCGGATCTGGATACGCTGCCGGACACCCCGAACGTCACGGTGAACCGCCTGCCGTAACCCCCCACTTGGCCCCCTCTGTGAGAGGGTTCCGCCCCTGCGGGACACATCCCTCGCCGAGAGAGGCAGGGGGGCTGCGCTTTGTTATGCTTTTGTAATGCTTTTTACGCCGTTTTGTCATTGAATTAACAGCGCAAATGCGGTATACTGAAAGCAAAGCGGCAGGGAACCGCCCTGCTGCGCAACTGAAAACAACCTAAGGAGATCAAAACCATGAAAAAGTTTCTCGCTTTTGTAATGGCTGCCAGCATGGCGCTCTCTCTGGCTGCCTGCGGCGGTCCTTCCGCCAGCACCGCCACGAGCACCACGACGGAGGCTACCTCTGAGGCTGCCGCTTCCACCTCCGGCAGCAAGACCGATGTCGCCTTTGTTACCGACGTCGGCAACATCGATGACCAGTCCTTCAACCAGTACACCTGGCAGGGCGTGCAGGATTTCTGCTCTGCAAACAGCCTGAACGCCAACTACTACCGTCCCACCGAGGACTCCGACGCCGCCCGTCTGGAGCAGATGGACAATGCTGTCAACGACGGTGCTAAGTCCATCGTCGTCGCTGGCTACCTGTTCGGCAAAGCCATCGCCGAGGCTCAGGAGAAGTACCCTGACGTGCAGTTCCTGGCTCTGGATGTTTCCGCCAGCGACCTGGGCGACAAGGCTCCCACCGCCAACACCGCTCTGATCACCTATAAAGAGGAACAGGCCGGCTACCTGGCCGGTTATGCCGCTGTCTATGACGGCTACAAGGAGCTGGGCTTCCTGGGCGGCATGGCTGTCCCCGCAGTTATCCGCTACGGCTACGGCTTCGTGCAGGGCGCTGACGCCGCTGCCAAGGAGATCGGCGCTACGGATGTCAACATCAAGTACTGGTACTCTGGCGGCTTTGCAGCTACCGATGAGGTCAAGAACAAGATGGACGGCTGGTACTCCGAGGGTACCGAGGTCGTCTTTGCCTGTGGCGGTCCCGTCTGCCAGAGCTGCGACGCTGCTGCGCAGGCCAACGGCGGCAAGATGATCGGCGTTGACGTTGACCAGTCCGGCCAGTTCGACACGGTCATCACCTCCGCTACGAAGGGCCTGGCCGAGTCCGTGAACGAGGCTCTGACCGATGCCATGAACAACGGCTGGAAGTTCAGCGAGACCTACTCCGGCAAGGAGACCAAGCTCGGCGCTGCCGAGAACTGCGTCGGTCTGCCGATGAGCACCTCCAAGTTCACCAAGTTCACCCAGGAGCAGTATGATTCCCTGTACGCCTCCATCGTGGACGGCACCCTGGCCATCGACGACAGCTATGACGCCGATGTCAAGCCTGCGGTCACCACCATCACGGTTGACTACCAGAGCTGATAAGACTTTAAAAGTATGAATTTTAACCACCCTGCGCACCTCGCGCAGGGTGGTTTTTGTTCTGTTTTGCCAAATTTCGACTACTTTTTGCGCGGATTCTATTGTACATGGCGCAATTTTTCTGTATAATATAGTATAAGAATTTGTGTACAAGCCCGTACACATTGAAAGGGGCGTGCAACGATTGGCAGATAATTATGTCATCGAAATGCTGCACATTACCAAGGAGTTCCCCGGCATCAAAGCCAACGACGACATCACCCTGCAGCTGCGCAAGGGTGAGATCCACGCCCTGCTGGGCGAAAACGGCGCCGGTAAGTCCACCTTGATGAGTGTGCTGTTCGGTCTGTATCAGCCGGAGCAGGGTACGATACGGAAAAACGGACAGGAGGTCAAGATCAACAACCCGAACGATGCCAACGCACTGGGCATCGGCATGGTGCATCAGCATTTCAAGCTGGTGGAGTGCTTCACGGTGCTCGACAACATCATCCTGGGTGTTGAGGACACAAAGCACGGCTTTTTGCAGAAGGACGAGGCCCGCAAAAAGGTCATGGCCCTGAGCGAAAAGTACGGCCTGAAGGTCGACCCGGACGCGCTGGTCAGCGACATCTCCGTCGGCATGCAGCAGCGTGTCGAGATCCTGAAAATGCTCTACCGCGACAATGAAATTTTGATTTTCGACGAGCCTACGGCGGTTCTGACCCCGCAGGAAATCGACGAGCTCATGGACATCATGCGCGGCTTCAAGGCCGAGGGCAAGAGCATCCTGTTCATCACCCACAAGCTCAACGAGATCATGGCGGTCTCTGACCGCTGCTCTGTCCTGCGCAAGGGCAGGTATATCGGCACCGTTGACATCAAGGACACCACGAAAGAGGAACTGTCCAAGATGATGGTTGGCCGCGACGTGCAGTTTGCCGTCGATAAGAAGCCCTGCGAGGTCGGCAAGCCGATCCTGGAAGTCGAGAACCTCGTCGTGCCGAGCAAGGTCCACAAGAACAATGCCGTCCGCGGCGTCAGCTTCAACGTCCGCGCGGGCGAGATCGTCTGCGTTGCCGGTATCGACGGCAACGGCCAGAGCGAGCTGATCTACGGTATTACGGGCCTCGAAAAGCCCACGTCCGGCACCATCAGACTCGAGGGCAGGGACATCACGAATGCCCCCATCCGCGAGCGCAGCAAGGCCGGTATGAGCCACATCCCGGAGGACCGCCACAAGCACGGTCTGGTGCTGGATTACACGCTGGCCGACAACATGGTTCTGCAGCGTTACTGGCAGCCGGAGTTCCAGAACCACGGCTTTATTAAAAAGAACGCCGTATTGCAGTACGCCGAGCGCCTGATAAAGCAATACGATGTCCGCAGCGGCCAGGGCCCTGCGACGATTGCCCGCAGCATGTCCGGCGGCAACCAGCAGAAGGCTATCATCGCCCGCGAGGTCGATAAGGACCCGCAGCTGCTCGTTGCCGTGCAGCCCACCCGCGGCCTTGACGTCGGCGCGATCGAGTATATCCACAAACAGATCGTGGCCGAGCGCGACAAGGGCCGTGCGGTCCTGCTCGTCAGCCTTGAGCTGGACGAGGTCATGAACCTGTCTGACCGCATCCTCGTGATTTACGAGGGGGAGATCGTCGGCGAATTCGACCCGAAAAAGACCACTGTCGAGGAACTGGGCCTGTATATGGCCGGTGCCAAAAAGCAAGGGGAGGCGAAAGCATGAGCAAACAGAATAAACAGTCGCTTCTGCAGCGTCCCGCCGTTGTAGGGGTCCTGGCCAGCCTTTTGTCCATCGTCGTCGGTCTGGTGCTGGGCTTTGTACTGCTGGTCCTGCTGAATCCCGGCGCCGCCGTGGGCGGCATGAGAGCTATGCTGGCCACCGGCTTTTCCAGCATGGACAAACTCGGCAAGGTGCTGTACCAGGCGGCACCCCTGATGATGTGCGGCCTGTCCGTCGGCTTTGCGTTCAAGACGGGCCTGTTCAACATTGGTGCGTCCGGCCAATACACGATGGGCGCTTTCTTCTCGCTGCTGTGCGCCATTCAATTCCAGCTGCCGTGGTACGTCTGCCTGCTGGCGGGCGCTGTCGGCGGTGCGATCTGGGGCATTTTCCCGGGCCTGTTCAAGGCGTATTTCAACGTCAATGAGGTCATCACCGCCATCATGTTCAACTGGATCGGCATGTACCTCGTCAATCTGCTGCTGGCCAACATGCCCAATATGCTGGCCTCCGGCTGGGGCGCGTCTAACTCGGACCGCACCGCCGCGCTGAACGTTGCAAACCCCGGCGCGATCCTGCCCAGGGGGCCGTTTGCGGCACTGTTCGGCAACTCGAGCTGGATCAATATTTCCATCATCATCACGATTATTTTTGCCATCCTCGTCTGGGTCATCCTGCAAAAGACGACCTTCGGCTATGAGCTGAAGGCCTGCGGCCTGAGCCGCGACGCTGCCCAGTACGCGGGCATCAACTCCAAGCGCAACATCGTGCTGTCCATGGTCATCTCCGGCGCGCTGTCCGGCATTGGCGGCGGCATCTACTACCTGGCCGGTACGGGCCAATACGTGCTGGAAAAATCTATCCTCGGCATGGGCTTCAACGGCATCCCTGTCGCCCTGCTGGCCAGCTCCAACCCCATCGGCACGATTTTTGCGTCGCTCTTTATCAGTTATATCCAGGTCGGCGGTGCCGCCATGCAGCCCGCCTACTCGTCCGAGACCATTGACATCGTCATTGCCGTCATCATCTATCTGGCGGCCTTTGCCCTGCTGATGCGCGGCATCATTACCAAGGCGGTCTCCGGCCATAAGGGAAAGGAAGGTGCTGCAAAATGATGATCGCTGCCAACATTATCAGTATGACCATTTTGTTCGCAGTGCCGCTGCTGCTCGTTGCCATGGGCGGCATGTTCAGTGAGCATTCCGGCGTCATCAACATCGCACTTGAGGGCATGATGATCATTGGCGCGCTGTTCGCCTGCTTTACGCTGCAGGGCCTGGACCAGAGCGGCTTCGGTCCCGCACATCCGCAGCTGTCGATGTTCATTGCCATTCTGGTGGCGGGCGTCACCGGCATGATTTTTTCGCTGCTGCTGGGCTTTGCGGCCATCAACCTGAAGGCCGACCAGACCATCGGCGGCACGGCGCTGAACCAGTTTGCGCCCGCCTTCGCCGTCGTCATGACCTGGGCCATCCAGGGCCAGGGCCTGACCACGATCTTCATTCCCAACTGGGTGCGCATCACCCGCGATACCTTCGGCCTCGCCCCGGTGGACGGCCCCAGCTTCTGGAACAACCTGATTTTCAAGTATTTCTACCTGACGACCCCCGTTGCCATCGTCCTGTTCATCGCGGCCTACATCGTGATGTACAAGACCCGCTTCGGTCTGCGGCTGCGCGCCTGCGGTGAGCATCCCCAGGCGGCGGACTCCGTCGGCATCAACGTCTACAAGATGCGCTACGCCGGTGTGTTGATCTCCGGCTTCCTGGGCGGCATCGGCGGCCTGGCCTACACGCTGGCAGCCGGCTCCGGCTTCAACTCCGACGTTGGCGGCTACGGCTTCCTGGCGCTGGCCGTTATGATCTTCGGCAACTGGAAGCCGCTGCCGATCCTCGGCGCGTCGCTGTTCTTCGCGCTGTTCAAGGTCATTGCTGCGCTGAACGCCACGCTGACCTTCCTGCCGAAGTTTGAGGGCGTCAAGGAAATTTCGAACTTCTACCAGATGCTGCCGTATATCGTCACGATGATCGTGCTGATCTTCACCTCCAAGAACTCCCAGGCCCCGAAGGCCGAGGGCATTCCCTACGACAAGGGCAGCCGTTAATCACAAATCACAGCAGGCCGCCCGGTATCCCAGCCGGGCGGCCTGCCTTTTACAAGGAGAAAAAACTATGCGAATGTACGATATTATCGCCAAGAAGCGCGACGGCGGTACGCTGGACCATGAAGAACTGTCCTTCGCCGTCAACGGCTATGTGGCAGGCGATGTGCCCGACTACCAGATGTCGGCGCTTCTCATGGCCATCTACCTGCGCGGCATGACTGACGAGGAGACCGCCATGCTGACCGACGTCATGGCCCACTCCGGCGATATGGTCGATCTGTCTGCCATCGCGGGCATCAAGGCCGACAAGCACTCCACCGGCGGCGTCGGTGACAAGACGACGCTGGTCATTGCGCCCATCGTGGCGGCCTGCGGTGTCAAGATCGCCAAGATGAGCGGACGCGGCCTCGGCCACACGGGCGGCACGATTGACAAGATGGAGGCTGTCCCCGGCACCCGCACGAGCCTGACGCAGGAAGAATTTTTCAGGCAGGTCAACGAGATCGGCATTTCGGTCATCGGCCAAAGCGGCAAGATCGCCGTCGCCGACAAGAAGATGTACGCCCTGCGTGATGTGACCGCCACCGTCGGCTGCATCCCGCTGATTGCGTCCTCCATCATGTCCAAGAAGCTGGCCGCCGGTTCGGACGCGATCCTGCTCGATGTCACGATGGGCGACGGCGCGTTCATGAAGGACCTGGACGGTGCGCTGGAACTGGCCCGCCAGATGGTCGCCATCGGTACGGCGCATGGCCGCAAGGTCGCGGCGCTCATCACCGATATGGACAAGCCTCTCGGCCACAACATCGGCAATGCGCTGGAGGTCGCCGAGAGCATGGCCGTCCTGCAGGGCAAGGGACCCGCGGACCTGACCGAGGTCTGCCTGCAGCTGGCCGGCAACATGCTGGTGCTGGCGGGCAAGGGCGATATGCCTACCTGCCGTAAGCTGGCCGAGAGCGTCATTGCCGACGGCTCCGCGTTTGAAAAGTGCTGCCAGATGTTTGCCGCGCAGGGCGGCGACATCAGCGTACTGCGCGACGCCGACAAGTTCCAAAAAGCAAAGTACAGCTATGAGCTGACCGCCCCCGCCGACGGCTATATTTACAAAAACGACGTCGAGAAGATCGGCAATGCCAGCGTGCTGCTGGGCGCGGGCCGCATCAAGAAGGAGGACAGCATCGACTTTGCCGCGGGCATTACGATGCACAAAAAGCTGGGCGACTACGTCAAGGCAGGGGAGAGCATCTGCACGTTCTATGCCGACGACGAGAGCCTGTTTGCCGCAGCCGAGGAAATGTACCGCGGCGGCCTTGTCATCCGCGATGAGCCGCCGACGCTTCCGCCCCTCGTCTACGCGCGCGTAACGAGTGATGGCGTGGAGCGGTTCTAAATTGAAACACCCGGGAGGGATTCAGCCCTCCCGGGTGCTTCATTTTTACGCACTATTTGCTATGGAATAACGGTTCAGGTGTCCGCCAACTCTACCACCAATTTGGCTTCGGTGGCGGCAATGGCAAGCTGGAGCTTATTCTCTAAGTTCGTCTTTTGCAGCATATTGATGACGTGGAATTTCACGGTGGATGGCTCGACCAAGATGCCCAACGGCCACATGGATGCCATCGAGCCGTATGACTACCGCGCCTTCCAGCCCTTCTCGACCGCGTACCTGCCGGGCTATATGGCAGACAAATACGACGAGGACGCCGACACCTGCCAGGCCCGCACCCACAGCCGGATGCAGAATTCGGTCAGCAGCGAGCTTTTGGCCAGCATTACCGGCTACAACAGCGTAAGCACCCTGAGCGAGAATATCAGCATTGATTACACCGCCAAGCATTACGCGCTGCTGCCGGTCTGGATGCTGCACACCAAGTGGCAGGGCAAGGATTACCTGTTCGCCATGAACGGGCAGACCGGCAAGCTGGTGGGCGGTTTGCCCGTTGACAAGCGAAAGGTGGCCGCCTGGTTTGCGGGCATCAGTGTTCCGCTGATGATCCTGCTTGCCATCCTGCTTTGAAAGGGGAAACAGCCTTATGAAGAAAACCCTGTTTTCTCTGCTGACAGCCCTGCTGCTGTGCCTGTTCTGCGCCGTGCCGGCGTTTGCCGAAATGCCGCTGGTGATGGACACCTACACCCACACCACCGAGACCGAAACGTACGACCCCGTCAAGGACAACAGCAGTTCCAGCGGGTCGAGTACCGACAGCGACGGTTTTGGCGACAGCTCGGGCGGAAAATTCTAAGAGTATCCATTTTGACAACAGCGGCGGCTTTCTTTGCGAAAGCCGCCGCTGGCCTTTTATCGGAATTTTTCGTTATAACTTTGAGAAATGTTCTGCTGTTTAGGGGTGCTGCAAACACAAAAAAGCTCCTGCAGCGTTTAATTCACGCTGCAGGAGTCTTTTTTACTTTTTCCTTTTCAGCCAGAACACCTTAAACTTCCCGTATCCGTTGGGCTTGTCCTCGTCGAATTCCTCGGTCTTGACGTAGCGTTTGAAGGCACCGTCAAACTGCAGGGCGTTCCCGTCCTCCTGAATGTCGGTCAGCACGCGGGGAATGGCGGTTTTCTGGCTCTCAAACTCCGGTTCGCGGTCCCATAAAATGTTTCCGTCAGCGTCAAAGCCGTGGGCCCAGACGCTGAACACCAGACAGGCGGCCTCGCCGTAGCAGTAGCGCTCAAAGCGGATGCGGCCATCCAGATAAAAAAGCAGACAATCGCGAAAATGGGTCTCCAGCTCTTTCTCATAACGGCGCCCGCATCCGGACCCGGCAAAATCGGCAGCATTGGCAGTCATGGCGTGCCCTCCTGTTTGTTGATGCTTTTATTATACAGCAGGGCAGGGCGTTTCGCAAGCAGAAATATAGGACGCGGCGGTAGGGGCCGGGCGTGATCGGCCCGGTGCTCTCCCGCAAATGCCCACCCGCCATATACCGCCGGGCCGCCTATATGCGGCCCCTGCTGCGCGGTAAAACCTTACGCTTTCACATCCGTTTTTTCCAGCAGCACTTTTGCGGTCAAAAGCACCACCGCCAGCCAGCCCGCACACGCCAGCAAAAACGGCAGCACATTCCCGGCCAGCACGTCGGTGCTGCGGTTGGCGTTCATGCCCTGCTGCATCAGGCAGTAGGGCCACAGCAGGGCATAGCCCTTGTTGCCGATCAGCATTCCCGCAATGCCGCCGACCAGCCCTAAGAAAATCGGCACCGCAAAGCTGCGGATCAGCATGGCCAGCAAAAGCTGCACCGCCGCCACAGCCAGACCGCCGAAAATGCCGCGCACCAGATAGAAAACGATGCTCATCGGCGGCCAATCGCTGAACCCGGCAAACAGCCGCCCGCACGCCACGTACAGCACAAAAACAAAACATTGCGTAAAGCACATCAGCTTTACAACAACAAGAAACTTTGCCGCAAACAGCGCAAAGGGCCGCACGGGTGCTGCCATGATCAGGTTCCAGTTGTGGCCAAGGTGCTCAAGCCGCCAAAGGTAGGCCGCATACGCCGACACCATCGCGGGAAAGAACAGCATCGAGTAAAACAGCGTGTGCTGCGTCCACAGGCTGTACCACCGCTCGGTCAGGATTTCCAGATTTTGCAGATAGTTGAATGTCCCGTACCCGGCGGAAATCAACGGCAGCACAAAGAAGATCACCCAGATGGGCGACGCATGCAGTTTGCGGTTCTCGGCAATTATACAACGCTTCAGCATTCGTTATACCTCCTTATCGCGCATCATGCGCCAGGCGGCGGCAAACAAGGCCGCAGCCAGTACAACGGTAAACGCCAGCAGTCCCCAGTTGTAGGGCCGCAGGCCGTAGGTCACAGTGCGGGTGGCCCGGTCCCAGAGGGCAATCTCATAGCAGGACAGCGGGACAAAGTAGCCCCACGGCACAAAATAACTGACAAGGGGCGGCATGAACGCCGAAAACAGCCCGATCAGTGCCCCCACAATGCCGACACAAAGCGCAGGCAGCGGGTTGTCAAAAATCAACATCAGCAGAAGCTCCGAGAAAAACAGCATGACATCGACAGCCAGCGTGCAAATGCCCGTGTACACAAACGGCCCGGCGGGGAGCGTCTCGGTATAGCCCTGCACCCGCCCCAGCAGGATGAATACGGCCATTTCCAGCGTGACCATCAGCAGGACCTCGCCCGTGCCCAGCAGCGCCTTGCCCGCAAACAGACTGCGGCGGCTTTGCAGCGTGTACAGCAGTTTTGTGGTGCTGCCCTTGACCTCCATGTCCCACAGGCGGCTGGCGATCAGTGCCATCACAATGGGCATTAAAATGGCGTTCAGAAGGGGCAGCGCGTACAAAAGCGCGCTGTAGGCGTTGGCCAGCTCGTCCGCGCCGGTGGGGGCCTGCGCCCCGGCCCAGAGATACACGACCACCGGCACGGCCAGGCAGATTAGCAAATCGTGGCGGCGGCGGGCCTTTTGCAGCTCCGCATGCAGTGCTTTGCCCATCTCAGTCCGCCTCCTCGCTCGTCAGGCTCAGGAAAATCTCCTCCAGCGTCTTTATGCGGGGCGTCAGCTCCACAACGCCCGCGCCGCAGGCAGCCAGTTTTTGCACGAGGTCTGCCAGCAGGGCATCCTGCAGCGGCGGCAGCGTCACAACGCAGCTGTCGCTGTGCGCGGTCAGACCGTTGGCGCGCAGGATCGGCGCGGCCTTGGCCGGGTCCAGCAGCCGCAGCGTGACATTGCCGCGGCTGTGGCGCTGCAATTCGGTCAGCGGTCCCTCAAACAGTATATGGCCGTGGTCGATGATGCCGACCTGCTCGACCATCTGCTCCATCTCGCCCAAAAGATGGCTCGAGATCAGCACCGTCGCGCCCGTGGCGGCGGGCATGTTCCGGATGAGCGCGCGCATCTCCTGAATGCCCGCGGGGTCCAGCCCGTTCGTCGGCTCATCCAGGATCAGCAGCTTCGGGCTGCCCAGCAGCGCCATGGCAATGCCGAGCCGCTGCTTCATGCCGAGCGAATACTGCCCGACCCGGCGGCTGCGGTCCTGCGTCAGATGCACAATGTCCAGCACGCGGCCGATGTCCTTATGGGGCACACCCTTTAAGTCGGCTACGATCTCCAGATTCTCCTGTGCGGTCAGATGCAGATACCCGGCGGGAGACTCAATCAGGCTGCCGGTCTGGCGCAGCAGCGGCAGGCGGCTTTTCTCGGTCAGCTCCTGCCCAAGCAGGCGCACCCGGCCCGCCGTGGGGTGGATGAGCCCCAGCAGCATCTTCATGGTGGTGGATTTGCCCGCGCCGTTCGGCCCGATGAATCCGTACACGCACCCCTGCGGTACGTGCAGCTCCACATGGTCTACGGCTGTATGCGGCCCGTACTGCTTGCACAGGGCCTTTGTTTCGATTACGGTTTGCATAATGCACACTCCTTTGCTTTCGGTATGGCCCTATGCTACACCCTGCGCCTTAAACGAACTGTAAGAGCAGCTTAATTTTGCCTTAATTTTGGGGTCGTGCTATGGTGGGCGGGGGTGAATCGTAGTATGATAGGCAGGGGCCGTATATGGGCGGCCCCTACAAGCTCAAAAAAAGGGGAAAACCTATGACCACCATCTACGACGCCGCCATCCTCCTGGTCGATGACAACCCAGACCTGCTTACCCTAGTCACGGACAACCTGCGCACGGCAGGCTATAAAAGCGTATGCACTGCCGCAGACTGCGCCGCGGCGCGGGCGGCCTTCGCCGCGCACCGCCCGGACCTGATGATCCTGGACATCAACCTGCCGGACGGCGACGGCTTCGGGTTGTTCCGCACCCTGCGGACAGAATCGGACGTCCCGGCGCTGTTCCTCTCGGCGCGGGACGCCGACGCGGACAGGCTGTTCGGGCTGGGGCTTGGCGCAGACGACTATCTGACCAAGCCGTTCCTGATGCAGGAGCTGTTTTTGCGCGTGCAGCACCTTTTGCAGCGCGCCTACCGCACCGAGCTGCGCCGCAGCCGGGTGCTGACGCTGGGGGACTGCACGGTCAATTTGCAGGACGCCGCCGTCCGCCGCGCCGACGGCACAACGCTGGCCCTGACCGCCACCGAGCGCGCCCTGCTGCAAAGGCTGGCCGATGACCGCGGGCACATCGTAACCTATGATGCCGTTTGCGAGGCCGTCTGGGGCGCGGACTATTACGGGTACGAGAACAGCCTGAACGTGCATATCCGCCATCTGCGGGAGAAAATCGAGCCTGACCCCGGGCATCCGCAGTGGCTTCTCACAGTGCGGGGCATCGGCTACCGGCTGACCGGGGAGGTGTGAAGTTGAAAACCTTTACACGAATGATCGGGCGCTATGTGCTGGCCACGGCGGCGGTGGTGCTGCTGGTGGTGGGTCTGCTGCTGGGGACGGTGGTCTATCTGGGGCTGCACTACGGCGCGGCCACGGACAGCCGCGTCCGCATCGGCACGCTGGCAGAGGCCCTGACCCCTACCGCCGACGGCCTGCAGCTGGACCCCGCCCGCACGCCCGCGGACTGGCTGCAGGGCTACGCCTGGGCGATGGCGCTGGACGACGACGGCAGTGTGATCTGGCAGCATGACCTGCCGCAGAACTTGAATAAACACTACACAGCGTCGGAAATCGCCTCGTTCTCGCGGTGGTATCTTGACGACTGGCCGGTGTTCTGCTGGACGGCAGACTACGGCCTGTTTGTGGCCGCCATGCCGCGCGGTTCGGTCTGGAAGTACAATATTTGCAACAATGAGCAGCTTATGAACGCCATGGCAGCGGGTATGCTGCCCGCGCTGGCGCTGCTGCTGGGTGTGGCAGCTGCATGCTGTCTGCTGTTCAGCTGGCGCGGTGCGCGGCGCTTGCAGACGATTGCCGCAGGGCTGGCCACCGTAGCCGATGGCGGTACGATCCGGCTGCCGACAGACGGTTTTGCGGGGGAGCTGGCCGACACGGTCAACCGCACGAGTGAGCAGCTGCGCCGCCGCAATGAGATCATCGCCCGGCGGGACGATGCCCGCACAAGTTGGATCGCGGGGGTCAGCCATGATGTGCGCACACCGCTGGCGCTGATTCTGGGCTGGGCCGAGCAACTCGAGCAGGACACCGCCCTGCCCGCCGCGGCGCGGCAGAAGGCGTGCGGCATCCGCACCCAGAGCGAGAAGCTGCGCGCTTTGATCGAGGATCTGAACCTGACCAGCAAGCTGCAATACGGCGCGCAGCCGCTGCGCTGCCAACCGACCCAGGCCGGACCGCTGCTGCGCAGGCTGGCCGCCGAGTTCTGTGACAGCCCGCTGGCGGCCAGCTGCACGGTGGCGTTGGAAATTGCACCCGACGCCGACAAGGCGATTCTGGACGCGGACGCCGCGCTGCTGGCCCGCGCAGTGGAAAACCTGCTGCACAATGCGGCCTGCCACAACCCCGGCCCCGTGCAGGTGCAGCTTTCCGCGGTGCGCACAGGAAAAACACTGAGGATCACGATAGCCGACGACGGCACGGGCTACCCGCCCGCCGTGCTGCACGCCCTGCAGACCGGTGAAGCGGGGGAGAATACGCCCCACATTCTGGGTCTGCACGTCGTCGAGCAAATCATCCGCGCCCACGGCGGCACGGTGGCCTTTGCCCGGGACGCACCGCGCGGGGCAAAGGCGGTGCTGGTGCTGCCGGTGACGGAAGATCCTGCCGCACGGTAGGGGTGGGAGATGTCCCGCCCGCGGCCTTTCCGCAAAATCGCGTTTTCCGCAGGGCTGCGGGCCGGGTGTGCCCGGCCCCTGCGGAGAATGCGATATTTTTTTATTCTCACAAAAAAATCATCCTGATTTTAGTGGATTTTCTTGGCATAACCCTGTATAATGTTTATTATAAATAGGTAAAGGGGGCAGTGTGCCCATGGCACAACCGAATCTTCCCGCCGTGACCGCCATTGTGGTGGCGGCAGGGGCATCCCGCCGTATGGGCTTTGACAAATTGAGCTACCGTCTGCCGGATGGCCGCACCGTGCTGGAGACAAGCTGTGCCGCACTGGCTGCGCATCCGGCAATTACCCAGCTTGTGCTGGTCTGCGGCGGCAACCGCGCCGCCTGCGAGGCCATCGCCGCCGCCTGTCCCAAGCCCTGCGCCGTCGTACAGGGCGGTGCGACCCGCGCCGACAGCGTGCGCAACGGTCTGGCCGCGGCGACGGGCGAGCTTGTTGCCATCCACGACGCCGCCCGCCCCTTTGTCAGCGAGAGCGTCATCACCGCCGCACTGACCGCTGCCGCCGAGACCGGCGCAGCCGCACCCGCAGTCCCCGTCAAGGATACGGTGAAGGTCGCAGACCCGTCTGGCCGCGTGCTGGACACGCCGGACCGCGCCACGCTCTACGCCGTGCAGACGCCGCAGTGCTTCCGCCGCGCACTCTACACCCAGGCGCTTGCCGCCGTCACGGGGGAAAAAGCCCGCCTTGTCACCGATGATTGCAGCCTGTTTGAGCTGGCCGGTCTGCCCGTCAGGCTGACCGAGGGCGATTACGCCAACTATAAAATCACTACAAAAGAAGATCTGCAAAAGGAGAAAACCATGCGTATTGGTCACGGATACGACGTTCACCGCTTAGTGGAGGATCGCAAGCTCATTATGGGCGGCGTGGAGATCCCGTATGAGAAGGGCCTGCTCGGCCACTCCGACGCGGATGTGCTGCTGCACGCCGTAATGGACGCTGTGCTGGGCGCGGCGGCGCTGGGCGACATCGGCCAGCACTTCCCGGATAACGACCCCGCCTACAAGGGCGCGGACTCGCTGGCCCTGACCCGCGAGGTCGCCCGCATCATCGCCGAGCACGGCTATAAGGTCGGCAACATCGACGCCACGATCCTCTGCCAGCGCCCGAAGCTGGCCCCGCATATCCCGGCCATGCGCCGGAACATTGCCGACGCCTTCGGTCTGCCCGTGGACGCCGTCAGCGTCAAGGCCACGACGGAGGAGCACCTCGGCTTCACCGGCGAGGGCCTCGGCATTGCCGCCCATGCGGTGGCGCTGATCGAGTGATTTTGTCAGTCTCCCGGCAGGGGCGGGACATGCCCGGCCTCTACACCTGTTCTAATGCCTATTTTGACCCAGAAAGGGGGCTGCGGTGCCCATGCTGCCCAACCAGATGTTCAATGCCGTTTTAAGCAGCCTGCGTACATTTGACCCGCTGTCCGATACGCTGGACATCCTCATTATCTCCTTTGTCTTTTACCAGCTGCTGCAATTCGCGCGCAAATCCCGCGCGGGCCAGCTGGTCAAGGGCATCATCCTGATTCTGGTTTTCTACGGTCTGGCCGTCATGCTCAACCTGAAAACCGTCACCTGGGTGCTCAACAACGTCATCACCATCGGCTTTATGGCCGCCGTCGTCATCTTCCAGCCGGAGCTGCGCCGCACGCTCGAGCGCATGGGTCAGTCCACAATGTGGGCCAACCTTCTCGTCGGGAACCGCCGCAGTGACCCGTCGCTGCGCGGCGCGTGGCAGAGCGCCGTTGTGGCCATCTGCGACGCGGCGGAGCAGCTGTCCGACACGCGCACCGGCGCGCTGATGGTGCTGGAGCGCAACAACAATCTGGATGAGATCATCCGCACCGGTACGCCGATGCACGCAGATGTCATCCCCGAAATGCTCGGCACGATCTTCTATGAGGGCACGCCCCTGCACGACGGCGCTGTCGTCATCCGCGACGGCGTCATTGTGGCGGCGGGCTGCGTGCTGCCGCTGTCCAACAACCTCGAGATGGGCAAGGACATGGGCACCCGCCACCGCGCGGGCCTCGGCATGAGCGAGAACTCCGACGCCATCGTCGTCATCGTCAGCGAGGAGACCGGCATCATTTCGATGGCGAAGAACGGCGTGCTCATCCGCCGCCTGGACCGCCAGAACCTCTTCAACCTTCTGCAGGAGGAGATCGTTCCCCCCGCCGAGGACGAGGAGACCAATATCTCGCCGCTGCAAAAGCTGCTGCGCAAGGGAGGCGCACTGAACCATGCCAAACCCGAATAACCCTCTCGCGCCGGGGCTGAACGGCGCCGCGCCCAAGGGCCCGCGCACGATCTGGGATAACCCGGTGCTTTCCGCCGTTCTGGCAATCATCATGGGCTTTGCCATGTGGATCATCGTTACGGTCTACATCGACCCCCAGGGCTCCACGACGGTGACCGGCGTGCCGATCAACTACACGAGCGGCGCGTCTACCTACACGGCCCAAGGTCTGGACATTGTGGAAAAGCCCGACATTGAGGGCGTGACCGTAAAAGTCGAGGGCAACAGCACGATCATCGGCAACATCCGCAGCGCCGACATCATGGTCTACCCAAGCTACGCCGGTGTCAGCGGCGCGGGCAAGGTCACGCTGCGCCTGCAGGCCCGTGTGACGAACACAACAGACTTCCCCGGCGACATTGAGTGTACGGTGGAAAGCCCGAGCACCATCGACGTCGTCTTTGACGAGGTCAGCGAAAAGACCGTTCCCGTCACGGTGGACGCCTCCGCTGTGACGATCTCCAGCGGCTATATGCTGAACAAGACCACCACCGTGCCCGCCGAGATCACGCTGCGCGGCCCGACGAGCGAGCTGGATCAGGTATCCAGCATCGTCGCCCCGGTCCAGGTGGACGGCGAACTGGCCGACACCACGACGGTGCCTGCTACGCTGGAGCTGCGCGACGAGGAGGGCAACGCCTTCACGCCGCAGTATACCTCGATGGAGAGCGACTCCGCCAACGTCACGCTGACGGTCTATCAGGTGCGGGAGCTGCCGCTGAAGGTGGACTTCATCGGCACGCCGAACGGCTTCGACGTCGAGAGCCTGCACTATTCGCTGAGCCAGCAGACCCTGCGCGTGGCCGGTCCTGCCCGCACGATCAGCGCCTTGGAGGCCCTGACCGTGACGGACTTTGACCTGGCCCGTGAGTTTGAGCCGGGCCGCGACTACCAGCGCCTTATCGAGCTGCCCGCAGGCATCGTCTCGCTGGACGGCGTCACGAACGTCACGCTGGACTTTGACACGTCGGAGATGGCCTCGACAAAGCTGAACGTCTCGAACATCCGCGCCATCAACGTACCCAGCAACTACGAGCTGCAGATCTTGTCCAGCATCGTCAGCGGTGTGACGCTCTACGGCCCGGCGGATGAAATCGAGGAGCTGTCCGCCGACAGCATCGTCGCGCAGATCGACTGCCAGAGCCTGAACCTGACCGTCGGCCAGCAGACGATTGCCGTCAGCATCCAGATCCCGTCGTCCAGCCGTATTTTTGCCACCGGCAGCTATACGGTCCAGTGCGAGGTCACGTCGAAGTAACGCGACGCAGTAGGGGCCGGGCATGCCCGCCCCGCAGCCTACGGGAAACCGCCCTATAACGGGAAAGCCGAGGGCCGGACATGCCCGGCCCCTACATGGCGCATACAAAATACCATCGTTTAAGGAACCTTATCTATGCTTTTAGTCCGCAACATCCGCCTGCCGCTGACCTGCCCCGACCCGGACGCCGAGGCAGCGGCGAAGGCACTGGCCATTCTCCGCGTGCCCACCCGCCGGGCGGCGCACTGCGGTGTGGCAAAACTCAGCGTGGACGCCCGGCGCGGTACGCCGGTACTTGTCTACACCATCGCAGTCACACTCAAGGACGAGGGTGAGGAATCGGCATTGGCCGGGGCCTCGCCCTGTGTCTGTTATACACAACCGCCGAAATTTGACTTTACAACGGGAAAAACGCCGCTGACCCATCGCCCGGTGGTCGTCGGTCTTGGCCCGGCGGGCTTGTTCGCGGCGCTGCTGCTGGCCCGCAGAGGCTACCGCCCGCTGGTGCTCGAGCGCGGCCCCGCGCTGGACGAACGGATTCGGGCCGTCGAGCATTTTGAGAAAACCGGCACACTGGACCCCAACGCCAACATCCAGTTTGGTGAGGGCGGCGCGGGCACCTTCTCGGACGGCAAGCTGACGACCCGCGTCGGTGACCCGCTGTGCGCGTTCGTGACCGGGGCGTTCCTTGACCACGGCGCGCCCGCCGACATTGCGTGGCGGCAGAAGCCCCACGTCGGCACCGACCTGCTGCGCGGCGTCATCCGCAGCATCCGCGGCGAGATCGAGGCGCTGGGCGGCGAGGTGCGGTTCAACACGGCGCTGACCGGCCTGCACACCCGGAACGGTACGCTGACCGGCATCGAAACGACGGCGGGCCCTGTGCCCTGTGAACAGCTGATCCTGGCCGTCGGCCACAGCGCACGGGATACGTTTGCCATGCTGCACGGCCTGTGTCTGCCGCTGGAATGCAAGCCATTCTCCGTCGGCTTCCGCGCCGAGCACCTGCAGACCGAGATCGACAAAAGCCTCTACCACGGCGCGGCGGGTCACCCGGCGCTGCCGAAGGGGGAGTACCAGCTGAGCCAGCACGTCTCCGGTGGGCGGTGCGTTTACACCTTCTGCATGTGCCCGGGCGGCACGGTCTGCGCCGCCGCCAGCGAGGCGGGCGGCGTTGTCACCAACGGCATGAGCCTGCACGCCCGCGATGGCCGCAACGCCAACGCGGCGGTGGTCGTCAGTGTGGACGGCAGCGACTTCGACAACGACCCGGCGAAGGCCGTCGCGTTCCAGCGTCGGCTGGAGCAGGCCGCTTACCGCGCGGGCGGCGGGAATTATCTTGCCCCGGCGGAGACCGTCGGCAGCTTTCTGGCCGGGCGCGGTGCGCTGGAGCTGGGGGCAGTGCAGCCGACCTACCCGCGCGGTGTGACGCCCTGCGACCTCGGCAGCCTGGTGCCCGATGATTTGAGCGGTGCCCTGCGCGAGGGATTGACCGCCTTTGGCCGCAAGCTGGCGGCCTATCGCGCCCCCGACGCCGTGCTGACGGGTCTGGAGACCCGCACCAGCAGCCCCGTGCGCCTGCTGCGCGATAAAGAAAACCTGCAATGCACCGGCCTGGCAGGGCTTTACCCCTGCGGCGAGGGTGCGGGCTACGCGGGCGGTATCATGACCGCCGCCGTCGACGGTGTGCGCTGCGCCGCCGAGCTAATGAAGAATTGGGGACCGATGGCGGACTGATGCGTCCGCAGGGGCCGGGCATGCCCGGCCCGCAGCCTACAGGAAACCGCCCTATAACCGGAAAGCCGAGAGCCGGACATGTCCGGCCCCTACAATGCAGTGACAACAGATTGGACAACCAAATGCCTGACAACAAAACTCCCAAATATCAATACAATCACTACGACTTCGGCGATATGCTGGACAACGCCGTTGAGGCGGGCAGCAAAATCGGCTCGTCGGTGCTGGGCAGCATTGCAGACGCCCTTGCACAGGCGGGCGATGCCATGAGCAGGCCGCAGCCCGACAGCTTTTCCGCTTGGAAGCGCCGTCTGGAGCGCAAATGGAAAAACGGCGGCCAGTCTGTCGGCGTTGCGCTGACGGCGGTCGGCTGGACCTTCACTGGCTGCTTCGGCATCACGGCGCTCGTCATGGGCATCCTGACCGCCGTCGGTGCGGGGCCGCTGGGGCTGACCCACGATGAATTTATGGCTATCCCGATTTTGTTTGGGGTATTCACGCCGGTCACGCTGGGCTTTCTTTTTATGGCCGTTGTGGGCACGAAGCAGATGACCTATTTCAGCCGCCTGCGCAGGCTGCTGCGCGCCGCCAATGACTGGACCTGCGACCTGCCGTCGCTGGCCCGCAAGGCGCAGATCAAGCAGGAAACAGCCTATGACACTGTGACGAGGGCTGTCGGCAGCGGCGACCTGCCCAATGCCGCCATTTCCGACGATTACAGCACGCTTTACCTGGACGATTCGCTCATGCCGACGGCGGCAAAGCCCGCCGCAGCGCCGCAGGCCGAGCCTGCCGAACCCCTGACCGATGCCGAACAGTTCCGCCGCGAGGGCATGGACTTTTTGAACTACTTAAAAGTCTGCCGCGGCAAGCTGGGCACCGATGCGGACGAAGAACTTGCCGCAATGCAGAAAACCTGCGCGTCGATCATGGGCTTTGTCCACAACCACCCGGAGCAGCTGAACCGCGTGCGCCGCTTCCGGGAGTATTACCTGCCAACGACCCGCAAGTTGCTGGACACGGCGCAGGGCCTGGGCGATACGGACAGCGCGAACGCGGCGGAGATCCGCCGCGACATCACCGGCATTCTGCACACGCTGAACCAAGCGTATGAAAAGCTGTACGACACCCTTCTGCAGGACGTCAGCATGGACGTTTCCACCGAGATCGACACGCTGGAGGCTATGCTGCGGCAGGATGGCCTGACCCACGATTTTGAAGCTGATTTTAACACAAGGAGCTAAACTGTATGAATTACCCTGCGTGGCAACTGAAAAAGGCGGACCCCGCGGCGGAAACCTCGCTGGCCGGGGCCGGGTGCGGCGTACTGCTGCGCCGGGTGCTGGCCGCCCGCGGTTGCACGGACCCCGCCGCTGCGCAGGCCCTGCTGGGTCAGGGCGAACCGCTGAGCGACCCGTTCCTGCTCACCGATATGGACAAGGCTGTCGTCCGTATCCAGGAGGCTATCGAAAATGAGGAGCTCATGGTCATCTACGGTGACTATGACGTCGATGGCATCTCGGCCACGGCCATTTTGTACGAATGTCTCACCAGCCAGGGCGCACACGTCCGCTGCAAGCTGCCTACCCGCGGCTCCGGCTACGGTCTGACGCGCGCGGCGCTGGAATCACTGGCGTCCAAGGGCTTCAAGCTCGTCGTGACGGTAGACAACGGCATTTCCGCCGTCGAGGAGGCCGCCTGCGCAAAGGAGCTGGGCCTTGACCTCATCATCACGGATCACCACCTGCCGGGCGACACGCTGCCAGACGCCATCGCCGTTGTCGACCCCAAGCGCCCCGACGACGAAAGCCCGTTCAAGGACCTGTGCGGCGCGGGCGTGGCGTTCAAGCTTTGTGCCGCGCTCGAGGGCTGCGACCCCGCCGAGCTGTTGGAAATGTACGGCGAGCTGGCGGCGCTGGGCACGGTGGCCGACGTCATGCCGCTGGTGGGGGAGAACCGCACGATTGTCCGCGAGGGTCTGTCCCTTTTGCAGGACACGATGCGCCCCGGCCTGCACGCGCTTTTGGAGAGCGCCGGCTGCGGCGGCAAGCCCGTCACGGCGGACACGGTCAGCTACAGTTTGGCCCCGCGCCTGAACGCTGCGGGCCGCATGGATAACGCCGCGGTAGCGCTCAAGCTGCTGCTCTGCGGCGACGAGGATCAGGCCACCGGTATAGTTGAACGCCTGGCCGAGATCAACACCGAGCGCCAGCAGACCGAACAGCAGGTCTTTGCCGCTGCTTTGCAGGCGTTGGAGGCCGACCCCGCCCGCACCCGGGACCGCGTGCTCGTCGTCAGCGGTGAGGATTGGCACCCCGGCGTCATCGGCATCGTGGCGGCGCGGCTCATGGAGCGGTTCAGCCGCCCGGTCATCGTCATCTCGATGCACGAGGGCGAGGGCCGCGGCAGCGGGCGCGCACCGGACCCGTTCGACCTGCACAGTGCGCTCGCCGACTGCGCACAGTATCTGACGCGGTTCGGCGGCCACGCCGCCGCGGCGGGCGTTGAGATAGAGGAAAAAAATCTTGCCGCGTTCCGGCAGACCATCAATGCCTGGGCCGCGGCCCACGCCGCCCCGCCCGAGGCCGTCAGCCTGCGGCTGGACGCCGCCGCCACGCTGGGCGAGCTGAATCTGGAAAACGTCGGCGAACTGGCCCGGCTGGCACCCTTTGGCCGCGAGAACCCCACGCCCGTGCTGCTGGTGCAGCATGCCTTTGTGGACGGTATCTGGCCGATGGGCGCGGAGGGCCGCCACACCCGCATCCGGCTGCGGCAGGGCAGCGACACGCTGTTTGCGTCGAGCTTCGGCATTGCGCCGCAGGCGTTTGCCTATCCCGTCGGCAGTGAGGTGGAGGCCGCGCTCGAGGTCTCGATCTTCAACGGGCGCAGCGGGCCGATGGTGTCCGCGCACCTCAAGGCTATCCGCCCTGCGGAGCTGGGCAATACTCCCAGTGAACAGGCCGCATGGTTTGAAGCGTTCCGCACCGGCGGCAGCCTCGACGCGGCCCACGCCGCCGCGCTGCTGCCGGCCCGCGCCGACACGGTATCACTCTACCGGCGTATCCGCGGCGGGCATGTGGCCGCGGCGGATCTGCAGCCGGTTTTTGCGGTGGAGGGGCCGCAGAACACCGGCAAGACGCTGGCAAGCCTGACGGCGCTGCAGGAGCTTGGCCTGATTGAGGAGCAGGAGGGCCGCTGGCTGCCCGTGCCCGTGACGGCCAAGCAGGACCTGGCCAGTGCGCCGGTGCTGCAAAAGCTGGCGGAGCTGGCAAAACAGGCATGAGCGCCCTGCTCCACATGTAGGGGCGGGCATTGCCCGCCCGGCAGCCTGAAAACAACAGCGCCTTTTCGGGAAGACTGTGCCCATGGCAAGCGGCCTGCGGGCGAGCAATGCTCGCCCCTACAGAATGCCCGAAAAAGCGCTGTGCAAGACAGATAGAAAACGGAGAGGGGAACGGACTATGGAAAACACAAACGTGCAAGAAGTAAAAATGCCCATCACCTATGACGATCTGAAAAAGAGTCTGGTTGACAGCGGCCGTCCCTATGATTTTGCTATGATCGACCGCGCCTACGCGCTGGCCGAAAAGGCCCACGGCGAGCAGCGCCGCCGCAGCGGCGAGCCGTACATCTGTCACCCGCTTTCGGTGGCGCAGATTTTGGTGGAGCTGGGCATGGACAGCGAGAGCATTGCCGCGGCTCTCATGCACGATGTGGCCGAGGACACGCCGGTCACGGTGGCCGAGATCAAGCAGAAGTTCGGCCCCGAGGTCGCGCTGCTCGTTGACGGCGTCACCAAGCTGACCCAGATCAAGTTCTCGAATGTGGAGGATCGCCAGGCCGAGAACCTGCGCAAGATGCTGCTGGCCATGAGCCAGGATGTCCGCGTCATGATTATAAAATTGTGCGACAGACTGCATAATATGCGCACCGGCGACGCCTGGCCCGAGCAGAAGCGCCGCGACAAGGCACTGGAAACGATGGAGGTCTATGCCCCCATCGCGCACCGCCTCGGAATTTCCAACATCAAGGAGGAGCTCGAGGACCGCAGTCTGCACTACCTTGACCCTGTCGGCTATGAGACGATCCGCGACCTGCTGAATAAGCACGGCGACGAGTTCCTGCATCAGGTCTGCCATACGATTGCCAGGCACCTGTCCGAAAACGGCATCCAGAAGGCGACCATCCGCCACCGCGTCAAGAGCATCTACGGCATTTACCGCAAGATGTATATGCAGAATAAGGATTTCGAGGAAATTTATGACATTTACGCTGTGCGTATCATCCTCGACGACGTCCCCGAGTGCTATACCGCGCTGGGGCTGATCCACGATATGTACCACCCGCTGCCCAACCGCTTCAAGGACTACATCTCGACCCCGAAGCCCAACGGCTACCAGTCCCTGCACACAACGGTCATCGGACGCGAGGCCATCCCGTTTGAGGTGCAGATCCGCACCTGGGACATGGACCGCATGGCGGAGTACGGCATCGCCGCGCACTGGAAGTACAAGGCCGGCATCACGGGCAGCAGCGACAAGCTGGACGAGCGCCTGGCCTGGGTGCGCCAGCTGCTGGAAAGCCAGCGCTCCAGCGCCGACGCCACGGATTTGCTCAGCGACATCAAGAGCGACCTGCTGCCCGAGGAAGTGTTCGCCTTCACGCCGCGCGGCGACGTCATCAACCTGCCCGCGGGCGCGACGGCCATCGACTTCGCCTACGCGATCCACTCTGCTGTCGGCAACAGAATGATCGGTGCGAAGGTCAATAACCGCATCGTGCCCATCGACCACAAAGTCCAGACCGGCGAAATTATTGAGATCATCACCGGCTCCGAGAACCGCGGCCCCAGCCGCGACTGGCTCAACATCGTCAAGACGAGCGAAGCCAAGAACAAGATCCGCAACTGGTTCAAAAAGGAACGCAGAGAGGAAAATATTCAGGAGGGCCGCGACGCGCTTGAGCGCGAGATGCGCCGCAACCTCATGACGCTGACCGACGAGCAGCACGACGTCTTTATGGAGACGCTGGCCCGCCGCAACCGCTGCAACAGCGTGGAGGAAATGTACGCGGCCATCGGCTACGGCGGCCTGCAGATCTCCCGCATGCTGCCCAAGCTCAAGGAGGAGTACACCAAGCTGCAGGCTGCCGAGCCGAAGCCGGTCACGGTGGAACTCAAGCGGATGCATTCCTCCGACGGCGTCATCGTCGAGGGCATCGACAACTGCCCCATCAAGTTCGCCAAGTGCTGCTCTCCGCTGCCGGGCGATGAGATCATCGGCTTTGTCACCCGTGGCTTCGGCGTGTCTATCCACAAGCGTGACTGCGCCAACGCCCGCGAGAGTATGCGCCACCCCGAGAACGCAGACCGCTGGGTCCGCGCCTACTGGGACGAAGCGGAGAAGGAAAACTACAAGGCTACGTTGGATATTGTTTGCATAGATCGCGCGAACCTCGTCTCTGACGTGGCACTGGCACTGGGCGATATGCGCGTGCCGATCTACTCTCTGACGGCTCGCGCCGCCGAGCAGGGCCGCGCCCGCATGAGCGTGACCGTCGGCATCACCAACACCGAGCACCTGAACAGCGTCGTGGCAAGACTGAAAAAGATCAAGGACGTTGTGAGCGTGATGAGGAACTGAGCGCTCTTGGTTCCCCTCGCAGAGGGAGGCAAGGACACCGTAGGGGCGGATTCCATATCCGCCCGCAGACCTTGCCGCAGCCGCACACGGCCACGGGCGAGCAATGCTCGCCCTTACCCCCTCGTTTTGCAGGAATATACAAATAAGGAGATTTTCCTATGCGAGCAGTCATCCAGCGCGTCACCCGCGCAAGCGTTACCGTCAACGGGGGCGAGCCCCGGGCCATCGGGCCTGGCCTTGTCATCCTGCTGGGCGTGCGCGATACCGACGACAGCGCCATTGTGCCCAAGCTGGCCGAAAAATGCGCCCACCTGCGCATTTTTGAGGACGAGGACGGCAAGCTGAACCGCAGCGCCGTCGAGTTGGGCTATTCGGCACTCGTCGTCTCCAACTTCACGCTCTACGGTGATACGTCCAGGGGCAAACGCCCGAGCTTCATCCATGCCGCTAGGGGCGAGCTGGCCGTGCCGTGCTATGAAAAATTCCTCGAGGAGATGAGCCATCAGGGCCTTAAAGACCTGCAGCACGGGGAGTTCGGCGCGGACATGAAGATCGACCTTCTGAACGACGGCCCCGTCACCATCGTTATCGACACCGACGAGTGGAAAAAGTAAGGGCAATACCGCATAATTCTAAGTGCCGATACGGCGAGCGAGGTGCGGCAGCTGCTAAGCCAAAAGCGCAGATAATACTGGATGTCTTATCGAGCATTTTGGCAACGCAGATGCCGTGCCGCACACCGAGCCGCAGCGAGGCGCTTCGGAGCGCAACCGCCGCTTGCGGCGGCTCTTGGCGCGGAGATCCGCCGGAGCGGTGCTTAAGCCGTAAGGCGGGAATTATGCGGTGTCGCCTAAGCAAAATTCAAGGGAGGACGCAATGAACATCCAGCATATCCACGGCGTTGCGCCGCTGTACACGAATACCTTTTTAATTATCACCAACGCGAAGCACGGCATCCTGATCGATGCCGCCGCCGAGCCGGGCGTCTATCTGAAGGCGCTCGACGAGGCCGGCGCGACGCTGACGCACATCCTGCTGACCCACGGCCACTATGACCATGTCGGCGCGGTGGCCGCGCTGAAAAAGGCGACGGGCTGCAAGGTCTATATGGACCCGGTTGACGCGCAGGGCAGCCAGCTGCTGCCGCTGACGCCCGACGTCCTCACCGACAACTGGCCCGCGAACGACGAGCTTACCATCGATGAGCTGACGTTTAAAATCTACCACACGCCCGGCCACACAAGGGGCGGGGTCTGCCTGTCCTGCTACGGGCTGCTGTTCAGCGGCGACACGCTGTTTGCAGGCTCCTGCGGGCGGACGGATTTCCCCGGCGGCAGCATGCAGGAGATGGCAAAAAGCCTGTCCCTGCTGGCAGAGCTGCCGCTGCCGGATGCAACAAAAGTCCTGCCCGGACATGAGGGCTTTTCCACCCTCGGGCAGGAGCGCAGCACCAATCCTTACATGAATGGGGCATGGTACTAATGCAGATTATTTTACGCGGCCCCGCAGCGGGCTATGAGGCCGAACACACCGCACGGCTGTTTTTCCCCGACGCAGAGAAGACGGAAAATCTGCCGCAGGACAGTGATTTTGTGCTGGCACAGAGCCATCTCTGCACCGACACGATCCTGCTGCGCCTGCACGGCAGGCTATACTGGAAGATCGCCCTGCGCCCGCAGGGCGCAGACCCCGAGTACACGCTCTGCCGCCTTTTGTACACGCTGCTGGGGGAGGCCACCGGCAGTACGCCGCCCTGGGGCATGATGACCGGCGTGCGCCCGGTGCGCATCATTCACGACATGCGCGCAAGCGGTGCCACGGAGGATGAGATCCGCGCACGGTTCCTTGACCACTTTGCCTGCACACCGGAGAAATTCGCGCTGGCCCTCGGCATTGCCGACCTGCAGAAGCCGGTGCTGGACGCCGCTGACCCGATGGATTGCAGCGTCTACGCGGGCATCCCGTTCTGCCCGACGCGGTGCAGCTATTGCAGCTTTGTCTCCCGCACGGTGGGGGACAAGGCGACCCGCGCCCTCGTCCAGCCCTATGTGGACAAGCTCTGCGCGGAGCTGACCGCTATCCGCGAGACCGCGGACCGCTGCGGGCTGCATATCCGCACGTTCTACATCGGCGGCGGTACGCCGACGAGTTTGTCCGCCGCGCAGCTCGAGCAGCTTATGTCCCACATTGCCAAAACGTTTGATTTAGCGAAACTGGACGAGTACACCGTCGAGGCGGGCCGCCCCGACTGCACCGACGCCGAAAAGCTGCGCATCATCAAAAAATACGGTGCTACACGCATTTCTATCAATCCGCAGACCTTTTCGGATCAGGTGCTGCAGAACATCGGGCGCCGCCACACCGCGCAGGACATCATTGACTGCTTTGCGGCGGCCCGCGCGGCAGGGCACAAAAACATCAACATGGATCTGATCGCGGGTCTGCCGGGGGATACCGTCGAGGGCTTTGAGGCCAGCCTGCGTCAGGCCATCGCGCTGGACCCCGAAAACATCACGGTCCACACGCTGACCCTCAAGCGCGCGTCCAACATCGTCGTGGAGCACCGCGCCGCCGACTACGCCGATGTGGCCGCCATGCTCGGCAAATGCAGCCTGCTGGCCGACGCCGGTTACCGTCCGTACTATATGTACCGCCAGAAGGGCACGCTGCAAAATCTGGAAAACATCGGCTGGGCCAAGGCCGGTTTCGAGTGCCTCTACAATATTTATATAATGGAGGAGGTCCACACGATTCTGTCCGCCGGTGCGGGCGGCTCCACCAAGCTCGTCATTCCGGGGCAGCGCCGCGGCAAGATCGAGCGTATCTTCAACTTCAAGTATCCGACAGAATACATTGACCGCTTTGCGGAACTGCTGGACCGCAAAAAGGCCGTGGAGGATTTCTATGCACGTTACACATCGCAAACGCTTCGTCAGCCGTGACCTCGTCGCGCTGGCGGCCCGCCGCCCGCAGGAGCTGGCCGCTCTGAGCGAGGCCCACTACCATGACCAGATCGAGAGCATCGCGGACGAGGTGCTGGCCGCGGGGCAGCGCATTGTCATGCTGACCGGTCCGTCCGCCGCGGGCAAGACGACGTCCGCGCACAAGATCGCTGACGCTATCGCCGCCCGCGGGCACCGCAGCCGGGTCATCAGCCTTGACGATTTCTACATCGGGGAAGGGAAATACCCCAAGAACCCGGACGGCAGCGACGACTACGAGAGCCTGGAGGCGCTTGACCTTGAAAGGCTGCACGCCTGCCTGAAGGCACTGTACAAAACGGGCGTTTGTGATGCACCTGTGTTTGATTTTACGATTCAGCGGCCCAGCGGCACCCAGCGCATCGACGCGCGGGACGGCGTGGTCATCATCGAGGGACTGCACGCACTGAACCCCGCTCTGACCGAGGAGCTGCCCGAAGATGCAGCACTCTGCCTGTACGCGGGTCTGCGGGAGGAATACGCCGACAGCCGCGACGCGCGCTGCCTGGCCACGCGGGACATCCGCCTGGCACGCCGTCTGGTGCGGGACTGCCTGTTCCGCGGCCACGGCGCAGCGTTTACGCTGGGGCTGTGGGGCCACGTCTGCGCGGGCGAGGACCGCTATATCAAGCCCTACAAGCCCCGCGCCAATCTCCTGCTGGACACGACCCATACCTACGAGGTCTGCCTGTGGCGTACCGTACTGGACACCATGCCGGCAGACCCGGCGCTGACCGCCACCCAGGCACGCCAATTGGCCGCCCTGCGGGAAAAATTTGCGGCGTTCCCGGCGCTTGGCACCGAGCTGGTGCCCCAAAACAGTATGCTGCGGGAGTTTATCGGCAAATAATCCTGCACAATTCACGAAAAATATACATTTGCGCGTTGCAAACCGCACCGCAATGGGCTATAATAGACCTAAATCGCACGGCAGAACTGCCGCGACAGGGCTAAAGAAAGAGGTGCTTAACTATGTTTGAACTGGATATTGAGATGCTGAAGGAGCAGGGTCTGCAGTTGGTGGATTCCGCCAAAAAGACCGCACAGGATCTGGCAGATAAGGGCAAGAACAAGCTGGATCTTCTGAACCAGCAGGCGCGTCTGTCCAAGGCGCAGCGTCAGCTCGGCGCATTGGTCTACAGCCTGCACAAGGCCGGTGAGGAGAACCCCGCCCTGGTCGAGAAGTATATCGACGCCGTGGCCGAGGTCGAGAAGGCCATTGAGGAGATCAAGGCCAACATGACCGACGACGAGCGCGCCGAGGTCGAGGCCCAGGAGGCCGCCGAGAACACCGAGCCCGAGGCAGCCCCCGCCGAGGACGAGAAAATCGAGGAAGAACCCATCCAGCTGCGCGGCGAGACCAAGACCTGCCCCGTCTGCAAGGCCGAGGTTGACGGCGACGCCCTGTTCTGCAACCACTGTGGTGCTCAGCTGTAAAATACGGCAGAGCGCAGCTTTTGCAGAAGAAATACTGCTAACACTTGACAAATCCTGCGATATGTGTAAAATGAAGCGTACTGCATTTCTGCCTAAGCGGAGAGGTCTATGAACGCATACCCTGAAAAACAGCACTACACGGCGGACGATCTGGCCGCGATCATTGCGATCCTGCGTGACCCGGACAACGGCTGCCCGTGGGACAAGGTGCAGACGCATCGGTCCATCCGGATGAATTTTCTGGAGGAAGCCTACGAGGCTGTGGATGCCATTGACCTCGACGACCCGGAACTCCTGTGTGAGGAGCTGGGGGACGTGCTGATGCAGGTCGTCTTTCATGCGCAGATCGAGCGGGAGGCCGGGCATTTCACCTTTGCAGAGGTCTGCGACGGTGTCTGCCGCAAGCTGCTTGACCGTCATCCGCACATTTTTCGTGGGGACGAGAGCATAAAAGACTGGGATTCGCTCAAGAATAAGGAAAAGGGCCGCCTGACACTGGCCGATGACCTGGAGAGCGTGCCCCGTGCGCTGCCTGCGCTGATGCGTGCCGCTAAGCTGCAAAAGCGCGCGGCCCGCTGCGGCGTGGAAACAGCAGCCGCACCTGCGGACATCGCCGCCGCAGCCGAGACCGCCGCCTCCGCTGCGGACAAGGCCGTGGCGGAGCAGGCAGTGGGAGAGCTGCTGTTTACCGCTGCCGCGCTGGCGCGCCAGGCGGGTGTTGACCCCGAGCAGGCGCTGCAGAAGCGCAATGCCGCGTTCCTTGCAGAGCATACAGGCCGCGCGGAAAACCAGGAGAGCTAAGAAGTGAGCCGAGCGGACGGAGATTTCCGCAGCCGCTTTTTGCTGATATAATACTTTGGAGGTATAATACTATGACGAAAGTTGAACTGATCGCCGCTGTTGCGAACGATGCGAACCTGACCAAGAAGGATGCCGAGGCTGCTGTCAACAGCGCCCTGAACGCCATCACCGCTGCCCTGAAGGACGGCGACAAGGTCACGCTGGTCGGCTTTGGCACCTTTGAGGTCCGCGAACGCCCCGAGCGCAAGGGCCGCAACCCCCAGACCGGCGCCGAGATCACCATCGAGGCTTCCAAGCTGCCCGCCTTCAAGGCCGGTAAGGCTCTGAAGGACGCCGTTCAGTAACTTAAAACGGAACCCGGTCCGCCCCGTCACAGCCTGCGACGGGGCGGTTTTGTATGAGTGAAAGGAAAAATCATGCGTCTGGACAAATATTTAAAGGTCAGCCGCGTCATCAAGCGCCGCACCCTCGCCAATGAGGTCGCCGACGCCGGGCGCGTGCTGGTCAACGGCAAGCCCGCCAAGGCCAGCTACACGGTCAAGATCGGCGACATCATCGAGGTCACCTTCGGCAACCGGCCTGTCAAGATCCGCGTCCTCTCCGACGTCGAGCAGAAGGGCAAGGACGTTGCGCGGGAGATGTTTGAGGTGATCGAGGGGTAAACGGCCAGAGCCCCTCAGGCCGGTTCTACTTTCCCCTCCGCCTGCATACATTACCATTGTAAACAAGCAGGGGAGGAACCGCCATGCCGGAAACAAAATTGGAGTCGCGCACACCCCGCGCGGCTGACACCGCCCAGCCCCAGCCGAAAAGCCACGGCCTGGCGCTGAAGGACCGCCGCCATCTGGCTGTGACCGGCGTCATCCGGGTCATCAGCTGCGACGAAAATGCCGCTGTGCTGGAAACGCCGCTCGGCAACCTGACCGTCGGCGGGCAGGAACTGCAGATCGGTGAGCTTTCCACCCAGAGCGGCCAGGTGCAGCTTTCCGGTAAGATCGAATACCTGCAGTATGCCGAGAACCAGCAGTCCGGCGGCAGTCTGCTGGCGCGGCTCTTTCGGTAAATGGCCCCGTCGCCCGCGCCGTGGGCCGTGCTGGGGGATGTGCTGTGGTGCTTAGGGCTCGGTTGTCTGCTCGGGGCCGCGCGGGATGCTGTGCGGCTGGCACTCGGGGAGGGGCCGGTGCGGTGCTTTTTCCGGGACATAGCCGTGTTTGCCGCGGCGGCGGTGCTCGTCTGCGGGTTTGCCGCCGGGGCCAGCGCGGGCGGTCTGGCCCGCTGGTATATGAGCGTTGCCGTGCTGCTGGGGGCCGTCAGCTGGCGGTGGGCGGTACAGCCTGCCGTGCACCGCGCGGCGGCAGCGCTGGCGGAGCTGGCGTGCAGACCGCTGCGGCTTGTACACAAAATGCTCGTCAGGCCCGCACAAATGCGCTTACAAGCGGCCCAAAGCCGCCGCCGCGCCTGCCGCAAAGCAAAAAAATCTGCTAAAATCAAAAAATCCGCCGAAAAACGGTTGCAAAAACCGTCGAAAGTATTATATAATTAGCCATACGCAGTAATGTGCATGTCTTGGAAGGGGGCATCCCAGATGAGAAAACGCAGCGGGCTGTCCCGCACCCAGTTTCTGGTGCAGTGGGTCGTACTTCCGGTGCTGGTCATCGTAAGCGCCGCTATGTTTGTAGGGCTGGTCAGGAACCAGGTCTCCATCGCGGCCAAGCAGCAGGAGCTGCAATCGCTGAAGAACCAGCTGGCGGCACAGGTCACGGAAAATGCCGAGCTGTCCGGCACGCTCGACCAGGGTGAGGACGCCATCATTGAGCGCTACGCCCGGGAGCAGGGCTACGCCAAGCCCAATGAGCGCGTCTTTGTGGACATCAGCGGCAAATAACATCGTTTTCAGCGGGGAAGCTTTGCGGCAGCCCCCTGTAATAAATTACATTTTAAAGGGGTATCATAGTTTGGCATTACAAGTTGGGGATATTGTCGAGGGCAAGGTCACTGGTATCAAGCCGTTCGGCGCGTTCGTTTCTCTGCCGGAGGGCAAGACCGGTCTTGTCCACATCTCCGAGGTTTCTTACGAGTTTGTGCAGGATCTTTCTGCTGTGTTGAGCGACGGGCAGACGGTTTCCGTCAAGGTGCTTTCCATCGCACCGGACGGCAAGATCGCCTTGTCCATCAAGCGCACCCAGCCTGCACCGGAACGCGCACCGCGCCAGCCGCACGGTGAGCGCAGCGGCAACGGCGGTGATCGCCGTCCGGCCCCGCGCCCCAAGCGCGAGGAAAAGCCCCGCGTGTGGCAGCCCAAGCCCGCCGCCCCCCAAGGCGAGATGAGCTTTGAGGACATGATGGCCCGTTACAAGACCCGCAGTGAGGAGAAGATCGCAGACCTCAAGCGCGTGACGGAGAACCATCGCGGTGGATATTCCCGCCGCCGCGGCTGATTTGGCCGCAGAAACCACAGTACGAACGGCCCTATCCTGACGGCTGTCAGCCGCCGGGCTGGGGTCTTTTTGCAATTTTAGAATGTAGGGGCGGTCATTGACCGTCCGCGGGCGAGCAATGCTCGCCCCTACAAAATAACCGGCACATCAATAAGAAAGGACACCTATGTCTACACTCTATACCATGGTCGCGCCCTGCTTTTTCGGCACGGAGTCGACGCTGAATTTTGAGGTCAAGCGTCTGGGCGCACAGAACATCCAGGTCACCGATGGCCGCGTGGCGTTCCAGGGCGGGGCGGACGTTATCGCTGCCGCCAACCTGAACCTGCGCACGGCGGAGCGCGTCCTGCTGCTGCTGGCTACCTACAAGGCCACGACGTTTGACGAGCTGTTCGACGGCTGCTACAACATCGCGTGGGAGGACCTGCTGCCCGCCAACGCGGCGTTCCCGGTCAAGGGTTCGAGCCTGTCCAGCCAGCTGTCCAGCGTGCCCGCCTGCCAGAGCATCGTTAAAAAGGCCATCGTCAAGCGCCTGATGCACGGCCACAAGGTCGGCACCCTGCCCGAGGACGGCGCACTGTACAAGGTGCGCTTTGCCCTGCGCAAGGACACCGTGGAAATCTACCTCGACACCTCCGGCGACGGCCTGCACAAGCGCGGCTACCGCAAAAACGCGACGCTGGCCCCCATCAAGGAGACACTGGCCGCCGCCATTGCCGACCTGGGCCGCGTGCGCCGCGACTCCCTCGTGCAGGATCCGTTCTGCGGCTCCGGCACGCTGGTCATTGAGGCTGCCCAGAAGGCACTGAACCTGGCCCCCGGCCTGCGCCGCCGCTTTGCCGCCGAGCACTTCGACTTTGTGCCCGCCGACATCTGGGCAGAACAGCGCCAGAAGGCCCTGGACGAGGTCCGCAAGGACGCTGCGTTCGAGGGCATCGGCTACGACATTGACCCCGCCGCCGTGGCACTGGCCAACGCGAATGCTAAGCTGGCGGGCGTGGGGGACCGCTGCCGCTTTGAGGTCGCCGACGTCAGGGAATTCCGTGCACTCGACAACGCCACCGTCCTGACGAACCCGCCCTACGGCGAGCGCCTCGGCGACGCATCCGAGGCCGCCAGCCTTGCCAGAACGCTGGGCCAGGTCTGGCAGGCGCACCCCGCGCAGGGGCTCTATGCCATCACCGCGGACGCCGAGTTTGAGCAGCACTTTGGCAAAAAGGCCGCGCGCCGCCGCAAAATTTACAACGGCATGATCCCGTGCCAGCTCTATATGTACTTTGAGCAGCCCAAGCGCGAGAGGAAGTAAGCGATGGAAGACCTGAAACTTGCGATCCTCATTGATGCGGACAACATTTCGCCCAAGTATGTCAAGGTCATTCTTGACGAGGCCGCGACCTTCGGCGTGGCCGCCTGCAAGCGCATCTACGGTGACTGGTCGGATGTGCGTCTCAAGAGCTGGAAGGACGCGCTTTTGAACAACTCCATCATCCCCATCCAGCAGTATAGCTATACGACGGGCAAAAACGCGACGGACTCCGCCATGATTATTGACGCCATGGACCTGCTCTACGGCGGCAATCTGGACGGCTTCTGCATCGTCTCGTCGGACAGCGACTTTACGCGGCTGGCAGCCCGTCTGCGTGAGGCCGGAAAACTCGTCATCGGTATGGGCGAGAGCAAAGCGCTCGGCCCCTTCGTCAAGGCGTGCGACCAGTTCAAATACCTGGATCTGATCCTCGACCACGGCGAGACCGACGACACCGCGCCCGCAGCCCCCGCCGCCGAGGCCGCCGCCCGCGCCAACGCCGGGGACGACACGGCCATCAACCGCGATTCCATTGGCCGCATCATCCACGGCCTTATTGATGAAATGGACGACGGCACGGGCTGGGTGCGCACCTCCCGCGTCGGTGACCAGCTCATCAAGCGCTACCCGGACTTTGACGTGCGCAACTTCGGCTCCAAGAGCCTGAACAAATTCCTGGCATCCCTGCCGGAGCTCGAGGTCGAGGAGCGCATTCTGGCAAACGGCAACCCCATCCAGTTTGTCCGTGTGAAGCCTGTACCGGAGCCGGTCAAAAAGCCTGCGCCGCGAAGAACGGCAAAGCGCACAACGCGCAAAAAGAAGTAAGGGAGAGATTCGTCTCTTCCGTGCAGACTGTCGAAAAAGGTGCGTTCACCCCTTGGCCCCCTCTGCGAGGAGGCTCCGCCCGCAGGCGGTGGGGGAGAGAACTGTACGGCTGCCCGATGCAAACCGACCACCGCAAAGCAACAGCCCCGGACACATCGCGTGTCCGGGGCGTTTTTATTTTAATGTCCCAAAACCAGAAAATCCTGACTGACCCAGCCAAATTTACGTCCGTATTTGACAAGCGCCCAGCCGGGGGCAGTGCTCAGGGTGCCGTACAGGCGCACCTGCGCGGAATCGGAAAGCTTGTCGAGAATGTCGTATTCCAGCCCCGGCCCGGTACGCACGTTTAGACGCTCACCGGCAGTATCCACCGAGAAAAATACAATATCCGTCCGTGTGGGCCGCGTGTCGGGTGTGACAATGCTTTCCGGCAGGTCGTCCAGCGGGTCGGGCTTCGTCACGCCGGGAATTGTGTACTCGTGCCAGCCGTCGGCCAGCCTGACCCAGGCCGTGCCGCCGTCCCACGCAAGGCCGTCATACGCGCAGGGAACAAGCTCTGCGCCGGTGCTGTCCAGCAGGCCGAACTTTCCGTCCCGGCTGACGACTGCATAGCCGTTCAGCAGCGGCGCGGCGCGGGCAAAGACCAGCGGCTCGTCTGTATAGTGGTTGGGCCGGTATATGCCGTCGTAGCAGGGGGCGGTCACTTCATGGCCCGCTGTGTCCAGATACACCCATTTGCCCTCGCGCTGGGCGGCGGCCAGCGGCGCGTCAAAGAAGCAGTCAGCCGCGGTGTATACAAAATTGTTGGCTGCATCGCTGTTCCGGCAGCGATACACGTACAGCCCGTCGCCGACGAAGTTGTACCATTCGTCGCTTTCGTGCGTGGTGGTGCCGCTCTGCGCGGGCACAAGGCCGTTGGTGCTGCCGCTGAACAGCCGCAGGATGTCGTCGGTGAGCGTAATGAACTGGCCAGGCCCCATGCTGCCGCTGTACAGGTAGGTCTTATCGTCCTGCAAAAAGACAAACTGCCGGTAGCCGCCGCCGTCGTGTTCTGCACAAAGGCGTCCGTCGCCGCTCTCTGTCAGCGTTTGTGAGGCTGCTTTATACGCGGCTTCATAGTCCGGTGAGCCGAACCGGTCATCCAGGTACCCGTGCCAATGGTGGGCGTTCCAGCTGCATTCAAAAAGCGGCTCGGACGCGCGGCAGGGCAGTACCTCGGTGCCGTCGCTGCGCATCAGCCCCCACTTGCCGTCCCTGCACATCGTATAGTAATCGGTGTCGGGGTAGGGCTGATATTCGCGAAAATAGTCGATCAGCCGTATCTCATCGTAGTCCAGCACCGCCGCGCCGGTCTCCACGAGTCCCTGCGGCGGCTGCACAGCGTCAGCGGTGGGGGCGGGCGTCGCCGCGGCCTCGGCGGTTCCGGCGGGCTGCGGTGTCCCGGCAGTCTCCGCAGTTCCGGGCAGAGGGGCAGCCGTGGATGGCATAGCCGCCGAGGCAACCGCCCCGGCGGCACAGCCTGTCAAAAAAAGCATCGACAAAACGGGAAACAAAGATCTTTTCACGCTCACACACCGCCCCTCCTTTTTATAATACCAGTATAGCATAACGCCCCGCACCGGGAAATACGGTGCGGGGCGTTCGCGCAAATTTTACAAATTTATCCGTAGATATGCCGCCCGGCAAAGACGCACAGGGGGCGCTTGGCCTTGCCCATGCCCAGCAGCTGCACGGCAGCGGCGAGCGTCGCCCCGGCGCTGGTGCAGGCGGGCACGCCGTCAAAGAACAGCACCTCCCGCGCGGCGCGCTCGGCGTCGGCGGTGGTCACAGTCAATACGGTGTCCACGACATAAGGGTTGTAGTTCTCCGGCACAAAGCCCGGCCCGATGCCCGAAATGCCGTGCTGGCCGATGAACCCGCCCGAGATGGCGGCACACTCGGCAGGCTCCACGGCGACGATGCGCACCATGCTGTTCCATGCCTTGATGTACTCGGCCACGCCGGTGATCGTGCCGCCGCTGCCCACGCCGATGACGATGGCGTCTATGGCATCCCCTGCGTTTTTGTAAATCTGCGGCCCCGTCACGCGGCGGTGGTACTCGGGGTTGTCGTCGTTGGAAAAATAGTGAGTGTAATATCCGCCGTAGCGCTTGGCGGTGTCCTCGGCCACGCGCTCCATGGCGCGGCGCCCGCTGCTGCTGCAGGCGATGATATGCGCACCCAGGTCCTGCAGCCGCTTGCGCTGGGCAATGGGCAGGTTGCTGGGTACGACCAGGATGCAGGGGTGCCCCGTTGTGGCACAGCTGACGGCCAGCGCCGCGCCGAAGCTGCCGGAGCTGGCCTCCACCACAGGCATGCCGGGCTGCAGCGTGCCGCGCTCGGTGGCAAAGGCAAGCATCGTCTCGGCCAGGCCGTCCTTGGAGGAACCCGTCGCGCCGCCGAAATCGAGATACGCGAGGATGCCGGTACTCAGCCCGTGCTGCGCGGAATAGCCGTCCAGCCGCACGATGGGGCAGCGGTAGACGTCCTGATAATAGCTGTGCAGGATGGGCATGGCGGGGCACCTCACTTTCCGTAAACAAAAGTATTCTTATTATAGCATAGTTCGGCAGGGTTTGCCACGGGTCTGGCAAAATATTGTGGGGCAATGCTGTAGGGGCCGCTGCGGAAGGTCCGCGGATTTCCTCAAAAAATCGCAGGAAATCGGCACAAAATCCGCCCGGACCCCTTGACTTTTCTCCCTGCGCCTGTTATAATTCAAAGGCTGATGTAAAGAAAAATACTTTACACGGCCTTCACAAGCAGCAAAGGGGGCGCGGGCATGGCTGGCAAGCCGCAGAAAAACCTTGCCTACTCCGTCCTGCTGGACTTCTACGGTCCGGTCCTGACGGACAAGCAGCGCGTCATCCTGACAGAATACTATGATGAGGATCTGTCCCTGGCCGAAATTGCCGAGAACCTCGGCATCACGCGGCAGGGGGTGCGGGACGCCATCAAGCACGGTGAGGCCGCGCTCGATGAGCTGGAGCAAAAGCTCGGCAACGCCCGCCGCCACACCCGGATGCAGGCCGACTTAGACCGCCTGCGGCTGCTCGTCACAGAGATCCGCTGCTCGAACTCCGGCTCCTTCACGCCGGACCCGCGGATCACGAACGACACCGCGGAGATGCTCACGATCTTACACCGCTTGGACACGCAGGAGGATGCCGATGGCCTTTGAGTCTTTAACAGAGCGCTTGAATGGCGTTTTCAAGAAGCTGCGCGGCAAGGGCAAGCTGAACGAGGCCGACATCAAGGCCGCGATGCGCGAGGTGCGCATGGCCCTGCTCGAGGCCGACGTCAACTATAAAGTCGCCAAGGACTTCTGCGCCCAGGTCTCGGAACGCGCCATGGGGCAGGAGGTCATGGAGAGCCTGACCCCTGCCCAGCAGGTCGTCAAGATCGTCAACGAAGAGCTGACCAATCTCATGGGCGGCAACGAGCCGAAGTACCTGCGCCTGAAAAACAAGGGCCAGACCGTGCTGATGATGTGCGGCCTGCAGGGCAACGGCAAGACCACCCACGCCGCCAAGCTCGGCAAATATTACCGCAGCCAGGGCCGCCGTCCGCTGCTGGTCGCCTGCGATATTTACCGCCCCGCCGCTATTGAGCAGTTGAAGGTCGTCGGTGAGCAGGCCGGTGTCCCGGTCTTTACGCTGGGCACCGAAAAGCCCGAAATCATCGCGCAGAAGGCACTTGCCTACGCGAAGGATCACGGCAATGACATTGTTATTCTCGATACCGCAGGCCGTCTGCAGATCGATGACCAGCTCATGGATGAGCTGGTGCGCATCAAGCAGGCTGTCGAGGTCGATGAAACGCTGCTGGTCGTGGACGCCATGGCCGGTCAGGAAGCCGTCAACGTGGCCAAGACCTTTAATGAAAAGGTCGGCATCAGCGGCGTCATCCTGACCAAGACCGACGGCGACACCCGCGGCGGTGCGGCACTCTCGGTGCTGGCCGTCACCGGCATGCCGATCTACTTCCAGGGCACGGGCGAGAAGCTCGAGGATCTGGAACCGTTCTACCCGGCGCGGATGGCAAACCGCATCCTTGGCATGGGCGATGTGCTTTCCCTGATCGAGAAAGCGCAGACGCTCCAGAACGACAAGGAGGCCGAGGCCGCCGCCAAGCGCCTGATGGAGAACAAGTTCGACATGAACGATTTGCTCGCCCAGTTCCAGCAGGTCAAAAAGATGGGCGGTGCGTCGGCGCTGCTGGCCATGATGCCCGGCGGCGGCCAGATCGACGCCGATTCCCTCGACGAAAAGGCACTGCCCCGCATCGAGGCCATCATCTACTCGATGACCCCGGCAGAGCGCGCCAAGCCCGACATCATCAACCCCAAGCGCAAGCGCCGCATTGCAGCAGGCTCCGGCACCACGGTGGAGGACGTCAACAAGCTGCTGCGCCAGTTTGAGATGATGCAGAAGATGATGAAAAAGGTAAAGCGCAACCCCAAGGGCTTTATGCGCAGCCTGGGCAGCTTAGGCGGCAGGGGCGGCGGCTTCCGCGGCTTTGGCCGCTGACACAATTTCGGTATGACCCGCTCGGCTTTACGGCCCACGGGATGTACAATATAAATCAGATGCCCCGCAAGGGCCGTAAACAATTTTTGGAGGAATATTACTATGGTTAAGATTCGTCTGCGCCGCATGGGCGCCAAGAAGGCTCCTTTCTACCGCGTTGTTGTCGCTGACAGCCGCTTCGCTCGTGATGGCCGCTTCATCGAGGAGATCGGCTACTACGATCCGACCAAGGAGCCCTCTGTCGTCAAGATCGACGCTGAGAAGGCTAAGCAGTGGCTGGACAACGGCGCTCAGCCCACTGACACCGTCCGTGAGATCCTGAAGAAGGCCGCTGTTCTGTAATTTGTTCGCTTTTCAGGGAGGGAACGCCACATGCAGGAACTCTTATTAGCCGTTGCCCGCGGCCTTGTCGAAGACAAGGAGGCCGTGCAGGTGACTGTTGATCCCATGCGTGAGGACGGCACTGTTGTGTACCACCTCAAGGTGGCCGAGGCCGATATGGGCCGCGTCATCGGCAAGCAGGGCCGTATCGCCAAGGCGATTCGCGTTGTCGTGCGTGCCGCTGCCGTCCGTCAGGGCGAGAAAGTCATCGTTGAGATCGACTAAGACCCGTTACAAAGCACTTTGCCGCATGGTAAAGTGCTTTTTTTCAATGTAGGGGCGAACATTGTTCGCGCGCTGCAGCCTTACGGCAGCGGAGACTTCCGTGGGTAGATGCCGCCCTACACCGTAGGGGCGGATTCTATATCCGCCCGGGGCTTTTCCGCTGCCGCAAACAGACCTCTACAACACATCAGGAGGAACTATGCAAAACTATCTTCCCGCCTGCAAGATCGTGTCCACCCACGGCGTGCGCGGCGAAATGAAAGCCCTGCCGCTCTGCGACGGCGCGGCGTTTCTGGCAAAATTCAAGCGCCTGTTCACTACCGCCGACGGCGCAGGGGAGACCCGCGTGCTGGGCGTGCGCGCCCAGGGCAATGTGATTTTACTGCGCCTCGACGGCGTCAACGATATGGACGCCGCCCGCGCCCAGGTGGGCCGGGTGTACTATCTGGCTAAGGCGGACGCACGCCTGCCCAAGGGCCGCTTCTTCATTGACGACCTGCTGGACTGCGAGGTCGTCGATGCCGAAACCGGCCGCGTGTACGGCAGACTGACAAACGTGGAGCGCCCCGCCGCGCAGGACATCTATACCGTCACCGACACCGCTGGCGGGGAGCACATGCTGCCCGCCGTGCCGGAATTTGTCAAAAATATCGACATCGAGGCGCGCAAAATTCTGGTGACGCCCATCGAGGGCATGTTCACCGAGGCCGTCAACGGCGACGAGGACTGAACCGATGCGCATTGACATTGTAACGCTTTTTCCGGAGTTGTGCGACAGCTTTCTCTCGGCCAGCATCCTGGGCCGCGCCCGCGCCAAAAATCTGTTTGAGGCGCACTGCCACCAGATCCGCGACTATACGAAAAACAAGCAGAAGCAGACCGACGACTACCCCTACGGCGGCGGCTGCGGCATGGTGCTCTACGCCCAGCCGATTGCCGACTGCCTGCGCGCCGTGCAGGCCCAGTGTGCCGCGCAGGGCAGGGCCAGGCCGCATGTCGTCTTTCTGACCGCCGCAGGCCGCCCCTACAATGAGGAAAAGGCCCGCGAGCTGGCCGGCTATGACGCAGTGACGCTGGTCTGCGGCCACTATGAGGGCATCGACCAGCGCGTCATCGATGCGTTCGGCGACGAGGAAATTTCCATCGGAGACTATGTGCTGACCGGCGGTGAGCTGGCAAGCCTGGTCGTGGCCGACAGCGTCCTGCGCCTGCAGCCCGGCGTCCTGGCCGAGGAAAAGGGCTATCAGGACGAGAGCTATTGGGACGGCCTGCTGGAATACCCCCAGTTTACCCGCCCCGAGGTCTGGGAGGGCCGCGCCGTGCCGCCCGTGCTGCTGACCGGCGACCACAAAAAAATTGACGAGTGGCGCGGGGCCCAAAGCCGGGAGCGCACCCGCGAGCGCCGCCCCGATTTGTACGACGCCTGGTGCGAGAGCCACCCGCTGACCGAGCTGCCCAAGTGGAAGCGCGGCGAAAATATGCGCCTTGTGAAAAATGACGGACAGCTCGCCCTCTGCGCGGCCCTCATGGCCGAGGGCCGCCGCACGGTCTGTGCGCCGGTCTGCGACGAGGAATATCTCGAAAAAATGACGCCGGACTTCTGGCTGCCGGACCTGACAGACGAGAAAAAGAACGGTTGGGCGTTCTATCTGCACTACACGAAGGACGCTGCCGACGGTATGGTCGGCGTCTGCCACAAAACCGGCGAGATCGGCCATCTGTTTGTGACCGAGGCTGCCCGCGGCAGGGGGTACGGTGCGAAAATGCTGGACTTTGCCCGCAAAAAGCTGCCGGAGCACGACCACCCGACGATGGGGGTCTTAAACACGAACACCCGCGCTATCGCGCTGTACAAGCGGATGGGCTGGCGGCTGACGGGCACAGTGCTGCACCGCTACGACCCCGCCGAGGAAGGCACCTTTGCAGCGGTATATTGTGAGGAATTGGAGATGCAGTATCGGGGCTGACCGTTGTTTTTGTCGTCAATCCACAATCCTGTTGAAAATAAACTGGCAATATTGCACAAACGAGAGAACGAAGATTTGGCGGAATTACAGAATCCTGCCAAAATTGCAATTTTCCACTGTACAAAATCGACTAAATAGGATAAAATAGAGGCAATCAAGGCGGCGTATTAACACGCAATAGACCGCCTGGAAGTCGCCCACGGTAGATACGCAGGGGCATATTATTTTCAAAAGTAGGAGAGAATAACTATGTACGTTAAAGAAGTTACCGTTGAGAATCAGGTTGGTCTGCACGCACGTCCGGCTACCTTCTTCATCCAGAAGGCGAACGAGTATAAGTCTTCCATCTGGGTCGAGAAGGAGGAGCGCCGCGTCAACGCGAAGTCTCTGCTCGGCGTCCTGAGCCTGGGCATCGTCGGCGGCACCACCATCCGCATCATTGCTGATGGCGCCGATGAGCAGGCTGCAGTTGACGGCCTGGTCAAGCTGGTCAGCTCCGGCTTTGCCGAGTAATCTATTCCAGAACAATCAGCGGTGGGGCGACCCGCCGCTTTTTTTGTATAGGAAAGGCAACACCTCATGACAAAAGCTGAACTTTATAAAAAGGCCTGTATGCTACCGCTGCTGCCCGGCGTCTACATCATCCGGGACAAGTCGGACACGATCATCTATATCGGCAAGGCCAAGCGCCTGAAAACCCGCGTGTCGCAGTATTTCCGGGAGGGCGTGCCCCACGACGCCAAGGTCAGCCAGATGATCGCCCACGCCTTCACGTTTGACGTCATTGTCTGTCAGTCGGAATTTGAGGCGCTCGTCCTCGAGGCCAGCCAGATCAAGGCCCATACGCCGAAGTACAATATTTTGCTGAAAGACGACAAGGGCTACAGCTATGTCAAGGTCACGCGCGGGGCATGGCCGCGCATCTCCGCCGCGCTGCAGAAGGATGACGACGACGCCGACTACATCGGTCCGTTCACCTCGTCGTTTGCCGTGCGGGAGATGGTGGAAACGGCGCAGGACTGCTTCCTGCTGCCGCGGTGCAATAAGAGCTTTCCGCAGGATTTCGGCAAGGGCCGCCCCTGCCTCAACGCCCACATCGGCAAGTGCATGGCCGTGTGCAGCGGCAAAATCACCTGTGCTGCTTACAACGACGCTGTGCAGGGCGCACTGCGGATGATCCGCTACGGCAAAAAGGACATCGTCAGGCAGCTGCGGGAGAAGATGGAGGCTGCGTCGGAGCGGCTTGACTTTGAGACGGCGGCGCTGCTGCGCGACCAGATCATGGCCATTGACCGCGTGGCAGCCGGGCAGAAGGTCGTCATGGAGAGCGACACCGAGATGGACGTCATCGCACTGGCGGGCACGACCCACGCGGTCTGCGCCGCCGTGCTGCGCTACCGCGACGGACGCCTGACCGACAAGCGGGAGTTCCTGTTCCGCGACACGACGGACATCGACGCTGTGCGGGAGGAATTTCTGCCGCAGTATTACCTCGACGGCGAGACGATCCCTAAAACGATTGCCGTGGACGCCCTGCCGCCCGACGCGGAGGCACTGAATGAAGCTCTGAACCAGGCGCGCGGCACGAAGGTGGAGCTGTACGTGCCCCAGCGCGGCGACGTCGCGAAGCTCGTCACAATGGCCTATACAAACGCTGTCGAGCGTCTGGGCCGCGAGAGCGGGCGCTATACCCGCGAGGAAAAGCTGCTTGAGGAGGCTGCGCAGGTGCTGGGCCTGAAAAAGCCGCCCCGCGTGATTGAAAGCTACGATATTTCCAACTGGGGCGACGGGTCGAGCGTCTGCGGCATGGTCGTCTTTCAGGACGGTAAGCCCCACCGCGCGGGCTACCGCCGCTTTAAGATGAAAACCGTCGCGGGCACCGATGACTACGCCTCGCTGGCAGAGACGCTCTCCCGCCGCGCGGCGGAGTACGAGATGGCCCGCCGCGGCGAGAAGCCGGACGGCCCGCAGAACCAGTTTGCGACGCTGCCCGACCTGCTGCTCATCGACGGCGGCAGGGGACAGGTCGGCGCGGTCAGGCAGGCCCTGCGCGGCACAGCGCTGGAGCATGTGCCGACCTTCGGCATGGTCAAGGATGACCACCACCGCACCCGCGCCATTGTGGACGACGAGGGCGGCGAGATCGCCATCAACCGCCACCGCAATATCTTTACGTTTGTCACGAACATTCAGGACGAGACCCACCGCTACGCCAACGACTACCGCAAGCGCGCAATGAAGAAAAAGTCCTACGCCGCCACCCTGACCGCCATTCCCGGCGTCGGTGAAAAGACGAGTGCCGCGCTGCTGGCGCACTTCAAGACCGTCACTGCCGTCAAGGCTGCCTCCATCTCCGATCTCGAGGAGGTCAAGGGCATCAGCCATGCCAAAGCGGAAATGCTGTACAACGCGCTGCGGAATGGTATATAATGGTGGCGTAACATCCCCTTGGCCCCCTCTGCGAGGGGGCTCCCGCCGCAGCGGGTGGGGGAGAGAACCTT